>ENA-OQCN01000095-OQCN01000095.1-human-gut-metagenome-genome-assembly--contig:-NODE-95-length-40170-cov-7.779612_pt1 | contig 40170 bp, 39 predicted proteins | sample MGYA00242497_ERZ504576 | MGnify/ENA primary metagenome ERZ504576 (study PRJEB26092, sample SAMD00036296) | human gut metagenome | host: Homo sapiens | study: EMG produced TPA metagenomics assembly of...
TATATTTCACTTTCTGAAGTCTGTGAACCATTTTTTCAGAAAGGACTGGTTTCTTTTTTTGCGAAAACATTTCGTCCAGATCCAGGAAAAGCCTTCATACATGACATCGCCAAAAGATCCGAATGCACAGGCATATCCGCAGAAATGTCTTCCGAAAAAACATGTAAAGATCAGAAGTACTGCTGTTACGGTCAGAAAAGAATTCCACTCCACCGGCTGTCCGGCTGCAATGGCGAGAAAAATCGATTTGATTCCTGCAAAGGCTGTGGAAAACAGAGACGGGGCCACTATGAAAAACGCCAGCTGAATCCCTGCACGTATCAGCTTACATCCCGCTGTCTTTTTTTCATTCGTTTTCCGCCTTTCCAAGTGCTTCATCAACAGCATTCAGGATTCCTGTTGAACTGAAGGTTGCTCCTGATACAGTGTCCACATCTGTGCTCTGTGCACTGATAACGGAATTTATCACGCTTTCTGCCTGTGAAAGATAAGCACTGTCCTCGCCGGGTGCGCTGACTACATTGATGGATGTGATCTCATCACCGGCCAGTGTCACCTCAACCTGGATCGTTCCGCCGTATCCCTCAGCTTCACCTGTGTAGGTACCATCTTTATATACGTAATCAGAATCTGTTGTTATGTCATCTGTGGTATTGTCATCCGCTTCACTGCTGTCTGCTGATGCACTGTCTGTTGTATCGCTGTCTGCCGCAGTATCTGCTGCGGATGCTGTCTGATTCTGAACCCGGCTGGTGTAGATTGTCTCCAGTGCACTTAAAAGCTCACTCTGCTGATTCTGAAGAGTGTCCACTTTATCAGTCAGAGCTGTGATCTCTTTCTCATTCTCCTCAGCCTTCATACTGCTGTTGTAAAAAAGCACAGCCATGATCACCAGAAGAACGGAGATCACTCTCATGTAAAAATTCTGGTTTTTCATCTCTTTTCTCCCTTGTTTTTATTTATAACGTTTCAAGTAAAATAATCCGTCAAGCAAATATCCTTTATTTCAATTACATTATAAAATGACAGATATGGCACTCTCGGAAATGACTATAGATTCCTTAGTTTCGGGGGAGCCCGAAAAGTTATATATTACTTACATATTTAACTTAGTTCTATTTAATCTGACTTTATAAATTAGACGTTTCTAACTTATAGGTAGGTATTATAGCATCTATTTTTTTCCTTGTCCATACTTTTTGTTAGTTCCTTATAACTTTTTTTATTTTGGATTCTATCTGCCTGAATGAATGATTTCAATTTTTCTGGTTATGGAGCGAATAACATTTTTATAGTTAGATATATTTAACTTGTATTTGCCTTTTGAATGGGAGTATGATATTATTTTTACGAATCTATGATAGAAATGGAGATTTATTTTGAAGAAAAAAGAAACGATTTTTATTGCCTCCATACTGGTGATCGCCGGGATTCTGTGGCTTGGTTTCCGGATTTCAGGACAGCGTTCCCATAATACGATCCGCATTACTGTTGATGGAAAAGAATTCGGAACATACTCACTGAGCAAGGATCAGGTGATCCATATCGGAGATACCAATGTCTGTGAGATCAAAGATGGAAAAGTCACCATGATCGAAGCCACCTGCCCGGATCATTACTGTATGAAACAGAAGGCAGTTGACGAACACGGCGGTTCTATTATCTGCCTGCCGAATAAAGTTGTAATAGAAGGAAAGGATTCTGCTGAGCCTTCGGAGTCTGATGATTCACCGAAGATCGATGCAGTGACATAAGATTATGAAACGAAAAACAGCTTATCTTGGATTGTTTGCTGCGGTTGCCATTATATTTGGATATGTAGAATCACTGATCCCCGTCTTCGCCGGAATTCCCGGTGTAAAAATAGGACTGGCTAACCTGGCGGTACTTTTTATACTGGATCGGTATTCCTGGCGGGAAGCTGCACTTGTATCGGTTGTCCGCATACTTGTAATTGGGTTTATGTTTGGAAACCTGTTCAGTATTGTATATAGTCTTGCCGGAGCAGCACTCAGCCTGACTGTGATGAATTTTCTGAAAAAGCATTCGGAGTTCAGCCTGATCGGAATCAGTGTTGCCGGAGGCGTTACCCATAATATCGGGCAGCTGATCGTTGCTATGATCGTGGTCAGCAACACCAGTCTGATGGTGTATGCACCGGCACTGCTTGTTGCAGGTGTGCTCGCCGGGATTGCCATAGGTGTGTTGGTAAAGGAAGTTCTGGGGAGAGTTCCTTTGAATCCTTAGTTTTGTATGTTTTACTTTTTGGATTTATTAGTTTTACTTTGTGAAAGTGGGGAAAACCGTGGGGAGGAAAGGCACTCATAGTTGCGAAGGCCGTTTTTCCTCCCCACACCCCTCCTTTCTGGCCACGCCACTGTGATGCGTTTTGATTAAGGTAAATTTATCGGCTTGATCCTGTATGCTTCTGTTTTGGAAATGACAGGTTGAGCCGATTTTTTTGGACCGTATATTATTAGCCCAATTCTTCATTTCTCAATTGGGACATTTTTTACGTATGGGTACGGAAAAGCGGCCTGCGCGGCAGGCCTGTTTCCTGTTTATTGAATATACAGAGAAAAACTTCCTCTTTCTACATTCAGTTCCAGGAACAGGTCTGCTATGCAGACCGCCTTCTGTCCGGCTGAGGGAGTGATCACTCTGACGGCTCACCCTCACCCTCACCCTCAAAAATCGGCTCAGACTTTCCCTTTCCAACATCGTCGCATACATCACCCCGTCACTATATTCACACATCCGAAACGTACAGCAGCGGCGTGCCCGGAAAGGGGGAGCTCGAGGGGGAAAAGTGGGCTTCGCAACTCCGAACGCCTTTCCCCCTCGTAAACTTGCCCACGCAACAGTGTCCCCCTGAAAGGAAAGTGCAATTCATGCCAGCCGCATCCAGGCCCTCCCGTCGAGAGACATTCATCTACGCCTCGGTTTCATCCAGAAACTGCGGAATCGGTGTTATCGGGGGTATTGGGGGTTCATCGAACTCCCCGGATATATTCCGATAGAAAACCGCCATGCAGGTCTCTATATAAGGTACCAGCCAGATAAGTGCAAGATAAAGTGTAAACATGGAAAAAATGATCCATGGCACAAAGCTGAGCAGCATCTTCAGGTACTCCCATAAATGCCCTTTCATAAGCTTCGCACTGGCTTTCAGAGCCTGTCCACCCTTCATTTCCGGATTATCCGCCAGAATATAATAAGTCATGGCAAACGGCATCGCTATCAGAAGATTCAGCAAAAATCCCAGCAGCGTAAACAGCAGATAATTCACCGCCCAGTTCATCTGAGCATCTGCTGTACTTCCCATATCCGTAGTATACGAAAACCACGCCATAGGAAGTGAAGTCACCAGATTGATCAGTGCCAGCACAAATGATGCCACGATCACATGATCCGGCTGATGACTGAAAAAGTACAGAAGATCACCAAAAGAATATTTTTCCCGACGGGAAATATTCAGATAAATCCTGTAAAGTCCCGCTGAAAAAACACAGATCACCAGTGAAAGGATAAAACTGAATACCTCTCCCCCAATGATTGCATACAGGGAATCTCCCGGAAAAAGTGCTGTAGAAATATAACCGGATACCGCACTCATCGCCGCAACTGCAATACTTCCGATCACAGGAACTGTAAAATTCCCAGCCAGAGTTTCCCTCGCAAGCCTCTTACAGCCCTTCAGATTTTTTCTCATAAAATTCTCTCCTTATCAAAAAACGCAGCAATCCGAGCAGAAAATCCCCGAACTGCTATAGAAGGCGGAGACTTCTTCCAAGCCCCCGCCTTATTATTTCTTACTGCATTCTATGTGTGCAACCATGCTTCGCCAAAACAAATATTCACGTTCTGCTCTGCTACATATTCATGAACTCATCTGTTTTGTATTGCATTTAATCCGCAAGATTAAACGCATCATGTACCGCATTCATCGCACGTACACCATCTTTTTCATTGATAAGAACAGTGACACGGATCTCAGAAGTTGCGATCATGTTGATGTTCACACCCTCATTGTAAAGACTCTCGAACATCTTCGCAGCAACTCCCGGGTTACTCATCATACCAGCTCCCACGATGGAAAGCTTGGCGATATTTTTCTCCGCATGAAGCTCAACATAACCGATACGTGACTGGTTGGCCTCCAGTACACCCATTGCATCATCCAGATCATTCTTGTCAACTGTAAATGAAATATCCTTAGTTCCGGCACGCCGATAGACTGAAGGATCATATCTACATTTATATTTTTCTTAGCCAGGGTATCAAACAGCTTAAATGCTACTCCTGGTGAATCTTTAAGTCCGATCACAGCAATACGTACTGCATCTGTATCCAGAGCAACACCGCTGATCAGCATTCTCTCCACTGTAACTTCCTCCTTTACCACAGTTCCTTCGCTGTTGTTGAGACTGGAACGTACTACAAGCGGTACGCCATATTTCTTTGCCATCTCTACGGAACGGTTGTGAAGCACACCTGCTCCCAGAGTTGCCAGATCCAGCATCTCATCGTAAGTGATCTCCTTCAGCTTGCGGGCTTTGGGAACTTTACGAGGGTCAGCTGTATAGACTCCATCCACATCTGTATAGATCTCGCAGGCATCTGCATGAAGTGCTGCTGCAAGAGCAACAGCTGTGGTATCGGAACCGCCACGGCCAAGTGTAGTGTAGTCATTATACTTGTCTATACCCTGAAAACCTGTAACAACAACGATCCTGCGGTTATCCAGTTCTCTGCGGATACGTGCAGCATCGATCTTTTTCAGGCGTGCACTGCCATGGGCACTTGTTGTATGCATAGCCACCTGAAAAGCATTCAGAGAAACAGCCGGTACTCCCATGCTGTCCATAGCCATAGCCATAAGTGCTACTGACATCTGCTCTCCGATAGTAAAAAGCATATCCATCTCACGTTTCGGAGGTTTCTCATTAATGTCTCTCGCCATGGTGATAAGCTCATCAGTATATTTACCCATTGCTGAAAGCACAACCACCACGTCGTTTCCTTTTTTGTAATCTTCGATACATCTTTTGGCCACATTGAAAATTCTCTCTTTGTTAGCCACAGATGTACCGCCGAATTTCTTTACGATTAACATGTTCTTTTCTTCCCCTTCGGCATCAGTCCTTCACACGGATCATCGCCAGTACTTTTCCGTCAAGCTTGCTGATCTTCTCTTTGTAATCAGCCTGCTTCATCTTCGGTGTGATAAATCCGAACTCCTCCGGAAGATTATCCGGCTCGATAGTCTGTACATCACCGAAAGCTTTCTCCACTTCATCCATAGTTGTATCGGACACACGTACAAAGAAACGTCCCTCAACATCATCCAGATCCATAAGTTCCAGATCACGGCTGCTCCAGTTTGTCATGATATTTCTGTGAAGATGTTTTGCCTCATCTACAACATCGGCTACCACTGCGCTTGCAGTCGGGAGTTTACCTGCTCCACTTCCGTAGAACATGGCATCTCCAAGAACATTTCCATGCACAAATACTGCATTGAACACATCATTTACGCTGTAAAGCGGGCTCTCCTGGCCCACCAGGAACGGAGCTACCATTGCATAGAAAGCATCTCCGATTCTGCGGCTTGTTGCAAGAAGTTTAATGGTCATGCCAAGCTCTTTCGCATATTCCATATCTGCCGGTGTGATCTTTGTGATTCCTTCTGTATAAATATTCTCGTAATTCAGGAATTTTCCATATGCAAGTGAAGAAAGAATCGCGATCTTACGGCATGCATCGGCACCTTCTACATCTGCTGTCGGGTCTGCTTCTGCATAGCCTTTCGCCTGTGCTTCTTTCAGAACTGTATCAAAATCACAGTTCTCTGTACTCATTTTATAAAGCATATAGTTGGTGGTTCCGTTAAGGATACCTGTGATCTCATCGATCTCATCTGCTGTCAGTGAAGAATTCAGCGCACGAATGATCGGGATTCCACCACCACAGCTTGCCTCAAAAAGGAAATTAATACCTTTCGCCTTGGCGATCTCCATAAGCTCGGAACCATGTTTGGCCACCAGAGCCTTATTGGATGTACTTACGCTCTTTCCGGCCTCCAGTGCTCTTTTTACAAAGGTATATGCAGGCTCGATTCCACCCATAACTTCAACGACAATGTCTACCTCCGGATCGTTTACGATCACTTCGTAATCATGAACCAGAACTTTCTCCACCGGATCTCCCGGGAAATCTCTTAAGTCCAGCACGTATTTAATATTGATCTCATCTCCGGCTCTCTTGTTAATGCTCTCATGATTGGTGTTGATAACTTCAACAACTCCGCTTCCTACTGTACCGTAGCCTAATACTGCTATGTTTATCATATGCTTACTCCCTGCCTAAAATTTTCAAATAGTGTATACCGTCTTTCTGTTCAATATCCTCCACCATAGCTTCTGCGTCGCCTTCACCTGGAAGGATATCAACGCTCAGCGTCAGTGTTGCGACTCCGTTAATTGGAATACTCTGATGTATGGTCAGGATATTACCATGAAAACGGGCAATCGTCTGCAGCACCATTGATAAAAGTCCCGGCTCGTCGTCCATCTGAATAATAAAGGTGATGGTCTTCCCCCTGGTCTCCTCGTGGAAAGGAAAAATATCGTCCTTATATTTGTAAAAAGAGCTGCGGCTGATCCCGGTCTTTTCAGCTGCTTCCTGAACAGTAGCCACACGTTTGGACTCGATCATTCTCTTAGCCTCCACAACCTTCAGAAGCACTTCCGGCACTGCCTCTCTCTTACTACATAGTATTTTTTCTTCTCAACCTGTTTCTGCATAGCAACCTCTCTGATCACTGTTCACATCATGACCAGCTCCTCGCGGAATATTCCTGTGAACAGTAATTTTCTGTCCGTTTCATAAAGACAACTGTTTTTGTACAAAAGATATATTATCATAATAAAAGAAACTCCACAAGCGTTTTTTTGCCTGCGGAGTCCTTGTGTTATCTTTATGGGGTTCCGTGACAGTAATGTTATTCTTTCTTTCTCGCCAGCGCGATCCATTTCAGGTATGCATTGATAAAGATATCAATACCGCCGTCCAGGACTGCGTCAACATTACCGGTTTCCTCGTTGGTACGGTGATCTTTCACCATAGTATATGGCTGCAGGACATAAGAACGGATCTGGTTTCCCCATCCGATATCTGTTACTTCGCCTCGAATACCTGAAAGCTTCTCCTCTGCTTCCTGCTGTTTCAGAAGATACAGCTTGGCTTTCAGCATCTGCATAGCCTTATCCTTGTTCATGTGCTGGGAACGCTCGTTCTGGCACTGTACCACGATTCCTGTTGGAAAATGGGTGATACGGATCGCGGAGGACGTCTTATTAATATGCTGTCCACCGGCACCGCTGCTTCGGTAGGTATCAATACGGATATCATCATCATTGATCTCTACGTCCAGATCTTTCTTGATATCCGGCATAACATCACAGGATACAAATGATGTCTGTCTCTTACCTGCTGCGTTGAACGGCGAAATACGTACAAGACGATGAACACCTTTCTCGGATTTCAGATAACCGTAGGCGTTCTCTCCGTTTACCTGGAAAGTTACAGATTTCACTCCGGCCTCATCACCGTCAAGGTAATCCAGCACCTCAAGCGCAAATCCTTTCTTCTCTGCCCATCTGCTGTACATACGATAAAGCATTCCGCACCAGTCGCATGCTTCTGTTCCGCCTGCTCCTGCATTCAGCTTGATAATGGCATTCTCTCCATCATATTCTCCGGAAAGCAGTGTCTTCACACGGATACTGTCAAAACTTGCCTGAAATTCATCCAGCATCTCCTGGATCTCCGGAATGATCGAGGGATCATTCTCCTCATATCCCATCTCGATCATAGTCTCCATATCTTCCATCTGTGTTTCCAGATTATGGTATGTCTCAATATCATCTTTGAGACTCTTTAACTGTTTCATTTTCATCTGGGATGCTTCTGCATTATCCCAGAAATCAGGCGCTTCCATCTCGCGCTCTAATTCTTCGACCTTCTGCTCTTTGTTAGCGAGGTCAAAGTGAATCCCTCACTTCCACTAATGGCTCTGTGTATGTTGCAAGAATACTCTTGAACTGATCTAACTCAACCACAGCTTCACCTTCTTTCTATATATTGATGCAGGAAGTCCTGCCTGTCTTATACAATACCATATGACCATGAAAATTACAACGAAAACGTGGTTTGGGCGTTTCTATTTTATCTGCGACAGTTTATAAATATCCTCTCTCCGATGCTTCAGAAGCGGCAGCTGTTCCCGGACTTTTTTCACCTCATCCAGATCCAGTTCCACAACCTGTACTTCCGGCTTCTCATTCATTTCCATGAGAACTTTTCCCCAGGGATCTGCTGCAATGGAATGGCCCCAGGAATGGTAACCGGCATTCATATCTCTGGCAGGGGCAGCTCCGATGGTGTATACCTGATTGTCTACGGCTCTCTGACGGAACATCAGCTCCCAGTGGAGAGGGCCTGTTGTCATGTTAAAAGCAGCCGGCACAATGATCACTTCTGCGCCTGATCTGCCATCAGCCTGGCAAGTTCCGGAAAACGGAAATCGTAGCAAATGCAAAGTCCTATTTTGCCAAACTCCGTATCAAAAACCGTTATCTGATTTCCAGGTGTAAGTGTTTCGGATTCTTTAAAATACTGACCGCCTTTTACATCAATGTCAAAAAGATGCATCTTCCGGTGTTTTCCGATCTGATGTCCCTTTCTGTCAAAAACATAGGAAGTATTGTAAATATGTCCATCCTCATCCTGCTCCGGCATACTGCCGGCTATGAGATAGATTCCATGTTCTGCTGCCAGCCGGGAACATTTTTCCCAGGTGTCTCCACCTTCGGGTTCAGCATATTCCGGAAAATATTTATTCTCATATGGGCAGCAGAACATTTCCGGCAGAACTGCCAGATCAATATCTTTGAGTTCCGGACTGGCGATGAGTTCCGCTGCCCGGTTGATGTTGCGGGATTTTTCCATATACACATGCGTTTGAAGAATTGCAGTTTTTATAATTGCCATATTATCATATCCCTTCTCTGATTTTATATAAACAACCGTATTTGTCTGCCAAGTCAAACACGAATATTTGCAATCCGTATTCGTGCACAGCTTCAAATCAGGCATTCACATTCTGCCCCGATACAAAAATAGCCCCACCACATCATCTGGGTGAGACTATTTGCATCGCTATTCTCAGATCTTAGCAGCCTTACGTCCACAGCACTGTTTGTATTTCTTGCCGCTTCCGCATGGGCACGGATCGTTCGGATATACTTTATCTTCTTTTCTCTGAACAGGTTTCTTCGGGCCTGCACTATCATCTTTGTTTGTGCCGGTTACTTTAGCAACCTGCTCACGCTCGATCTTCTGCTCTACATGAACATGATACAGCATACGTACGGTATCTTCCTGGATAGAAGTGATCATGTTATTGAACATCTCAAATGCGCTCATCTTGTACTCAACAACCGGATCTCTCTGTCCATATGCAGCAAGACCGATACCCTGACGGAGCATTTCCATATCATCGATGTGGTCCATCCACTTGCTGTCAATACATTTCAGAAGAACGACACGCTCAAGCTCACGAAGCTGCTCTGGTTCCGGAAACTCAGTTTCTTTCGCTTCATAAAGCTTCACTGCCTCTTCTTTCACGATATGCTTGATCTCATCTTTTTTGTGACCTTTAACCTTTTCAGCTGTCAGTGGCTGGATTGGAATAATCGGAATGATCGCTGTATTAAACTCATCAAGATTCCACTCACTGGAGTCCATATCATCGGAGAAGCACATATCTGTCATGCTGTCTACAATATCTGTGATCATCTTGTAGATGGCATCACGCATGTTCTCACCGTCAAGTACCTGGCGGCGCTCCTCATAAATGATTTCTCTCTGCTCATTGTTTACCTGGTCGTAATCAAGAAGATTTTTACGGATTCCAAAGTTATTGAACTCGATCTTTTCCTGTGCTTTCTCGATCGCATTGGAAAGCATCTTATGCTCAATCTGCTCATTCTCCTCAACTCCAAGAGATGTGAAAACCTTCATCAGTCTCTCAGAACCAAACAGACGCATCAGGTCGTCCTCAAGAGAAATGTAGAAACGAGATTCACCCGGATCTCCCTGTCGTCCGGAACGTCCACGGAGCTGGTTATCAATACGTCTTGACTCATGGCGCTCTGTACCGATGATCTTCAGACCGCCGGCTTCTCTTGCCACATCGTCAAGCTTGATATCAGTACCACGTCCTGCCATGTTGGTTGCAATGGTAACAGCATCTGCCTGTCCGGCCTGTGCTACGATCTCAGCCTCCAGTTCATGGAACTTGGCATTCAGTACATTGTGCGGGATTCCCTCTCTCTTCAGCATCCTGCTGAGAAGCTCGGAAGTCTCGATGGTGATCGTACCAACCAGTACCGGCTGATGTTTCGCGTGAGCTTCTTTAACTGCTTCTACAACGGCGTTGAATTTCTCTTTCTTTGTCATGTAAACAGCATCGTCAAGATCTTTACGCTGTACTACACGGTTGGTCGGGATCTCTACAACGTCCATGCCGTAGATATCACGGAACTCTTTTTCCTCGGTAAGCGCTGTACCTGTCATACCGCCTTTTTTGTCATATTTGTTGAAGAAGTTCTGGAAAGTGATGGTTGCAAGAGTTTTGCTCTCTCTTTTAACCTTAACATGCTCTTTCGCCTCGATCGCCTGATGAAGACCATCGGAATAACGGCGGCCTGGCATGATACGTCCGGTAAACTCATCAACAATAAGGATCTCGTCATCTTTTACAACGTAATCCTGATCTTTGTGCATCAGGTTGTGTGCACGAAGTGCAAGGATGATGTTGTGCTGGATCTCCAGGTTCTCCGGATCTGCCAGGTTCTCGATATTAAAGAATTTCTCAACCTTCTTGATACCCTGCTCAGTAAGGTTGACGATCTTATCTTTTTCATTTACAACGAAGTCACCTGTCTCGATAACTTCTTCACCCATGATAGCTGCCATCTTGGTCATCTCATGGCTGGCTTCACCACGCTCCAGCTGCTGTGCAAGGATATCGCACACTTCGTAAAGCTTGGTGGACTTACCGCTCTGTCCGGAAATGATAAGCGGAGTACGCGCCTCATCGATCAGGACGGAGTCGATCTCATCGATGATACAGTAGTGAAGGTCTCTCTGAACAAGCTGTTCTTTATAGATAACCATGTTGTCACGAAGATAATCAAATCCAAGTTCGTTGTTTGTTACGTATGTGATGTCACATCCGTATGCTGCACGACGCTCTTCCGGTTTCATGTCGTTAAGTACAACGCCTACTGTCAGGCCAAGGAATTCATGAACTTTGCCCATCCACTCAGCATCTCGTTTAGCCAGGTAATCGTTGACTGTTACGATGTGAACGCCTTTTCCTTCAAGGGCATTCAGATATGCAGGAAGTGTGGATACAAGAGTTTTACCTTCACCTGTTTTCATCTCGGCAATACGGCCCTGATGAAGGATAATACCACCGATGATCTGTACACGGTAGTGCTCCATTCCAAGTACACGTTTTGCTGCCTCACGTACAGTAGCAAATGCCTCTGGAAGAAGGTCATCCAGTGTTGCTCCTTCTGCAAGGCGTTTCTTATATTCTCTTGTCTTATCTCGTAACTGCTCGTCTGTAAGCTGCTGCATCTGAGACTGATAACTCTCAGTTTTCTCAACCAGCGGCATGATACGCTTTACTTCTCGCTGACTGCGGGTTCCAAATACTTTTGAAAAAACATTCATGTTTCTGCTCCAATCGTCTTAATTCATACGGATATTATATCCTAATCCGCTGTATATTCATAAACGCAACCACAACTTCCGGATATGATTTACGTTCAAAATCAGGCTTTTAAGCCTCTTATCTATCCGATTCAGGATCATTACAGGTCTCTGTTGAAATCCAGATCACATATGGTATATATTCTACCACTTCCTGTAACAAAAACAATGAACAATTATTTAACAAATCATGTCCTATATATCCTTTCTGACTTTTGCTTTTTTTACACTGCCCCAAAAGAAAACAGCTATGCAGCAATAACAGTACTTATAATATGCTGTTACCGTATGCATAGCCGTTTTCTTTTTCGTTTACTTCGTAATCTTCACAGTCTTGATTCCACTCCAGGAAGAGTATAATTTCTTCTTTCCAACAGTTTTGTATGCGCGGACTCTTACATAATATGTTTTTTGGCTGGTGAGTCCGGCTGCTGTGTATTTTATTGTGGAAGCATTTGTAATCGATTTTGTTTTAACTCCGCTTTTAAATGTTTTATTGGTAGAATACTGAATTTCGTATCCTGTTGCAGATCCGTTCTTTTTCCACTGGATATCCGCTTTTTTTGTTTTAATGTTGGTACATTTTGTGATGGATGTTCCAGATGGATTTACAGTTAATGTTACTGTCTTTTGAGCCGCTTTGTAGTTCTTGGTAGCTGCTGCGGTGATCGTGATAGCAGATTCGCCTGTGTAGTTTGCAGCAATCGTTACTTTTCCGCTTGAATTAACAGTAACATTTTTATTGTTTGATTTATAGCTGAGTTTCGCCCCGCCTTTTGCTGCTGCTCCAAGTGAAAATGTCTGTGCCTTGGTACTCTGCGTTTTTTTCACATTGGAGCTGTAATGCTGTTGTTTGCCTGAAGGATCTTAAAAGTCTTTGTAAGAGTTCCCCTGAAATTTGGTTCCAGACCTGTTACTGTTACTGTTGCTGTACCTGCATTTGTGTTATTTTTCCATGTAACTTTGTAATCAATGTCTTCCATCAGCAAATAATCTGATTCTCCTGGATATGTTTTATCGCGTACATATACTTTCATCTTCTGTGGCTTTCCAGTGTATGTCACAGTTGTATATTTAAGACTCAGATCGCCATATTTTTTCAGATCAGCACCATATATTTTTTTTGTAGTTGGGTCCCATGCAGACCAAGTGACCCATATACCGCCATAATCTTTCAGCTTAGCCGCTGTCCATGTAGGATCATTGATCGGATAGTAAGCTGTCAGTGCCTGATTTTTAAACATGTTCGCACCCATCTGTGGGGCACTTCCCTCAAAATAAACATACAATAACGATAAGTCTTCAAAAGCATTGCTCTCAATCTTCTTTATTGTTTTTTTGATGTTTAATGTTGATTTCTTATAATTCTTATATGTATTCTTTGTAATAACAGTCGAATTACTCGACGGTTTCGGGGTTGCTGTTGGTTTCGGCTTCGGCTTTGCTGTTGGTTTCGGTTTCGGCGTTGCCGTTGGTTTCGGCTTCGGCTTTGCTGTTGGTTTCGGTTTCGGTGTTGCCGTTGGCTTCGGTTTCGGCTTTGCCGTTGGCTCTACTCCAAGCGTGATTTTCATCGGTGATTCCGCTGTACTGATATTCGGACTATCATGAAGTGCAATCCAAAACGCTCCATTAGAATAAGCAAATCCATACACATACTGATTTGTATATCTTACATCTGCAATTTTTGTATTTCCGGAACCATCCAGATTGATCCGGTAAGTGCATCCGGACCACTGTAATAGAACTGACCATTATAAAGAATCGTCTTCGAAGAATTTCCCCAATAATAATTTGGCATACCCACATATGGCCATTTCATATCCACCGTTGCAAGTACTGTAGCTGAAGAGTCATAAATACTCTGACATTTGATCTGTCCTACTGTTGTACTGCTGATCTCCATATAATACATTTTTTCTTTATAATACCAGATTCCGGTATCTATATTTCTCCAGAAATAAGTATTATACACCTCAGATACAGCCGCCGGTGCAGTCTCTGTTCCATTGTCCCAGACTTCCCAGCTATAGTGCTTCAATCCCATGATTCCCGCATCACTCAACAGAAAATATTGATGTTTAACTTGTCCCAGCTGATCCCATACCGGATCATCCCAGGTCACATCTACGTGATACCACCGGCCAAAGATCTTCACCAGATTCCATCCATGATTCATAGCTGAACTGGCAACATATTTACTCTCAATTCCAACCTTATTCAGAAGATACTGATACGCAAGTGCATATCCCTGGCATACGGCTTTACCTTCTACCAGAGTTCCCTCGATCGTAAATACAGAATTCGGAAGATTGCCATTCAAATATCCCTGATAATCATACTCTGTATTTAACGCAATATAATCATGAAGCACAAGAGCTTTTTCCAGATCGCTCATCTCCGGCTTCACAACTGCCAGTGCTTTCTTGGTAGCCTCTTCCAGTGAGGAAGAACCAAAAACTGTACTTCTGCTCTTGCCCATAAAAGGCTTCACATCTTCATAAAGTGTAACCGCAATACCGTTTTCTACATCGCAGGACTCAAAAGAAAGCCAATAATATTCCGGGTGTCGGTTAATAAACAACATGACTACATCTGATATCTGATCTGCCGGAATAGAAAGTGATGCAATATCCAGCACAGATCCACCTTTTTCCACAAGATTTACCAGAGCATTTTCCCATTTTTCTGTAAGTACTACAGAAGTCTTTTTCGGGCAGATCGCACCTTCCTGGATAATTCCCTCATGTGATAATGTAAAGTTTCCATTTTTCGGTACTTCCCCGTCGGAAAAATCATCTGCAGAATCGGTAAAATCATCCGAACTGCTACCTGCATATGCCTGTTCAATATCCCCGATACTTAATTCATCTGATTCATCTTCATAATCAAGAATCTCTGCATCATCTGAAACATCCCAAGAGGCTTCCTCCTGACCAGAACTTTCCTCTGGAGCTTCTGAAACATCTTCTCCAAGTGTTTCCACCGCCGAACCATCACTGAATTCCGCAGCCATACCAGTTACCGGTATCGCTGTCACGCATAGCACTGCACTGAGAAGTAATGCTGAAAGCTTCTTTTTCATTGGTATTTCCTCCCTTTTTTCTGATGATTTTATTATAAAATATCAGGCCGCCTGCTGTAAAGCAGACTTTCATACTCAAGTAAAAAAATCCTGACTGCACCCTCTCTCACCTGATCAAAAAACTCCGGGGATCTGCAGAGTTTCCACGCAGATTCCCGGAGTTATCTTTTCAATATTCAGTTGTTATGCAGCAATCAGAACTCAGGCTCGATCAGTCCGTAAGTATTACCTTTACGTTTATAAACCACGTTAACCTGCTCTGTCTCAGCATTGAAAAATACGAAGAAGTTATGTCCAAGAAGCTCCATCTGTACGCATGCATCTTCCGGATACATTGGTTTGATTCCAAATTTCTTGGTACGGATGATCTTAACTTCTTCATCCTCTTCATAATCCTTATCAAGATATGCTTTCTGGAAGTTTGTGGATTCCTGCTGTTTGTCAACAATCTTGTTCTTGTATTTACGAAGCTGACGCTCAATTACCTCTTCAACCAGATCAATGGATACATACATATCATTACTTACCTGCTCGGAGCGAATGATATTACCTTTCACAGGGATTGTTACCTCGATCTTCTGACGGTCTTTTTCAACACTTAAGGTCACTGAAATTTCAGTTTCAGGAGTGAAATACCTTTCAAGTTTACCAAGCTTGTCCTCAACAGCTGTTTTAAGTCCTTCTGTTACTGCTATATTCTTTCCACTAATAATAAATTTCATGACTTCCATCCCCTTTGCTGTTTTATGTGGCTATTATAACACATTAAGTTGAATTTTAACATCACTTTTCAAAAATTTAACAAATTTTTTCTAAATTTATTCGATATATTCCTGCAAAAGGTTTTTTTTGTCGCGGATGCGCAACTATTAGAGCAGTTTAACCAAATCAATAATCAGCTGTAGAATTTCCTTTAGTGCATTGCTGCCAGAACTTCAAACGGTATGCTGCCGCCAAAAATATCCAATGCACTGCCAACCGTCACATCCAGACGGCCTTTCCCTGCTTCACGCAGAACTTCAATATCTTCCACGGAACCAACACCGCCTGCATAAGTTACCGGATGGGATGTATACTGTCCCAGAAGCTCTGCGAGATCTTTTTCCACGCCGTGGGCCTTGCCTTCCACATCCACAGCATGAACCAGAAACTCATCACAGTAACTTCCAAGTTTCTCCATCAGTTCCAAAGTCACGATCTCCTCTGTGAACTTCTGCCATCTGTCTGTGACAATATAATATTCTCCATCTCTTTTGCGGCAGCTTAAATCCAGCACAAGACGTTCCTTTCCTACGACATCCCGGATCTTCATCAGATTCTCCCACGAGATCACGCCGTTCTTAAAAACATAGGAAGTTACGATCACATGGCTTGCACCTGCATTCAGATATTCTGCCGCATTCTCCGGGCAGATGCCTCCGCCGATCTGAAGTCCTCCCGGATATCCGGAAAGTGCAAGCAGTGCCTGTTCTTTTGTTGCGTTATAATAAGGAGAATCTTTTCCATTCAGCAGGATCACATGACCGCCTTTCAGTCCTGCCTTTTTATATAATTCTGCATAAAAAGCAGCATCCTGTTCTGATACAAAATTCTCTGCCGCCTGGTCTCCCTGGTCTTTCAGGCTCCCTCCTACGATCTGTTTTACCTGGCCGTTATGTATATCAATGCATGGTCTGAATTTCATAGTCCTTATCCTCCGTTCTTCTTTCCATGCACTGATAATAGCATCTGAAACAGTTTTATGCAATGCTGTGGTAAAATATCTGTAATAATCGCTTACCTTCCATCGCATGATGAAAAGCATTCAGTAACTATCTTCCTTCCACTGCATTACCAACTGCGTTGCCAATATCATCTACTGCATTGCCGACGCCATCGCCCAGATCCTTCACGCTGTCACCCAGCTCGCCGGATACAGTTCCGTCATTTCCATTATTTCCAGTCCCGTTGTCTCCAGTCCTTTTTGTTCCAGGTGTCACAGCTGCGTCATTTTCGTTATTTCCCGTATCTGATGTTCCTGCTCCTGGAGTTACAGTAAGATTCCCGCCGGCCATCTCATTATTGTCTGTACCAGAATCCTCAATGATTTCACCATTATCCATCACACCATCATTATCAGCGTCATTGTCAATGATCTCGTCATCTGCCGCATTGTTCTTGTTTTTGTCTTTCGTATCTTTTTGTGCATCATCCACAGTTTCATCTGCATTGTTTACCTCTGTTCCGCAGGCTGTAAATGTACAAAGGGACAGTGTGAGCATTGTGCCGAAAAGAATTGCCTTCCATTTTTTCATGTGATCTTCTCCTTTTTTGAAAAATTTCTGTATTCATAATATGGCACATTTCCTGACTTCCTATGCTGGGAAATTTTTCAAAAAAACAGCAGACCGAGCATTCGCACTCCGCTTCACAACACGCAAAACGTTCTGCTTTTACACAGAACCCGTTATCATCACTTATATTTTTTATCAGGATCAGCCGATCACGTCACTCATATCGTAACGTCCTGCCGGTTTGCCTGCAATGAATTTCGCTGCTTCCACAGCACCTTTTCCAAAAATAGCCTTGGAATAAGCTGTGTGCTTGAACTCAATTACCTCGTCCTGGCCTGCAAAGATCACCTCATGCTCACCTACAATCGTACCGCCGCGGACTGCAGAGATTCCGATCTCCTTGTCGTCACGTTTCTCACGTTTCTGGCTGCGGTCATATACATAATGATACTTGTTGTCCATAGCCTCATTCAGACTGTCAGCCAGCGCAAGAGCTGTACCGCTCGGTGCGTCAACCTTCAGGCGGTGATGCTTCTCAACGATCTCCATATCAAATCCTGCTGCTGCAAGAACCCTGGCAGCATCCTGGACCAGTTTCAGAAGTGTGTTGATACCAAGAGACATATTCGCAGATTTCAGTACTGCAACCTTCCTGGATGTTTCCTCTACCTTTGCAAGCTGCTCCTCGCTTAAGCCTGTGCTGCAGAGAACAACCGGAATCTGACGTGCTGCGCTGTACTCAAGAAGCTTGTCTGTTGCTTTTGCAGAAGAGAAGTCGATGATGGCATCTGCTTCTGTCTGACATGCGTCAATATCGGTAAATACCGGATAGCTGTTTTTTCCCTGGTCTGCAATGTCGATACCTGCCACGATCTCAGCATCCGGATCTTTCTCCACGATGTCACTGATCACCTGTCCCATATGTCCGTTGCAGCCGTGCATGATGATTTTTACCATAGTATGTTTCTCCTTTACCTTCCGCTTACAGTCAGATTATTCAGCAAGCTTAAGACCGAATTTCTCGATTTCTTTTGCAAGAGCTGCCTTTGTGTTGTCTTCCATATCACAAAGTGGCATACGAAGTGGTCCTACATTCATTCCCATAAGATTCATGGCCGTCTTAACCGGGATCGGGTTAACCTCACTGAACAGGGCATTGATCAGCGGAATAGCCTTCAGCTGATCCTCAGCTGCACCCTTTGTGTCACCGTCGAAATATTTCATAACCATATCATGTGTATACTTCGGTGCAACGTTGGACAGTACGGAGATTACTCCAAGTCCGCCCAGAGAAAGGATCGGAAGGATCTGGTCATCATTTCCGGAGTAAAGCTCAAGCTGTCCGTCAGCCAGAGACATCATCTTGGCGATCTGTGAAAGATCTCCTGTAGCTTCCTTGATTCCGACAATGTTCTTCACATTCTTGGCAAGATAAGCTGCTGTAGCCGGCTGGATATTGCAGCCTGTACGGCTCGGTACATTGTACATGATAAGCGGAGTTTCCGGAACTGCATTGGCAATTGCTGTATAATGAGCGATAAGACCCTTCTGTGTAGCCTTGTTATAGTAAGGTGTTACGATAAGAAGAGCATCTGCACCATAGGAAGCAGCTTCCTTGGACATCATGATCGCTGTCTCTGTACAGTTGGAACCTGTTCCTGCGATTACCGGCACACGTTTATTAACCTTATCAATAGTGAATTTGATAGTCTGAAGATGCTCACCATGAGTCAGGGTAGAAGACTCTCCTGTTGTTCCACAGATAACGATGGCGTCTGTGCTGTTCGCGATCTGGTCCTCCAGGATCTCCTCAAGTTTCTCATAATTCACCTTACCGTCTTCATGCATTGGTGTTACGATTGCAACGCCTGCCCCTTTAAAAATTGCCATTTGTCTTCCTCCTTCTTTCTTCTGTAAAATGTTGCTTTATTCCCGTTCCTGGTCCGTATACTCTGTAGTCAGTGTTGTAATACTGTCCACATAAGGCTTCAGAGCTTCCGGCAGCCATCGTCCGGTCATAACTATGTGCATACTTTCATCCTTCTGCTTAAGCATATCGATGATCGTCTCAACTGGAGCGATTCCTTTATCCATAAGCCGAGGATCTCATCCAGCAGCAGAAAATCGCATTCTCCGGTAGCAATTACCTTCCGTGCAAAATTAAGGCCATTGAGTATATTGGTTCTCTCCTCTGCCTTCTCCTGCTCGCTCAGGTCATTATAGCAGGTGTCCATTTTTTCGAAACGGAAAATCTTAAAGTCAAGATTGTCCAGTTCCTCAAGAAAATCCACTTCTCTGCGTTCCTTCCCCTTGAGAAACTGTATGATGATCACACTCTTTCCCTGTGCGGCAAAACGCAGTCCCTGGCCAAGAGCCAGTGTTGTCTTTCCTTTCCCGTTCCCGCAATAAACCTCTGTTATTTCTCTTTCCATGATTTTTCCTCTTACTGTTAGTGAAACCGGTAATTCCCCATTTTTCCAATTTTTTTTATATTACCGCAGTTTGGATGGAAATGCAAGTATTACCTTAATATTCTCAGCAATATTCCATAACTTCTCCAATATTACTCAACATATTCCAATTTGCTCACCGAAACTTCATAAGCAATCCTTTTTTCCGTCTCATTTTCGCTGATCCTCTTCATATACTCTCTGCTCTGGATCCTGCCCCATATCAGCACATGACCTCCAACCTCAAAAGCAGATGCATATCTGGCATTTCTTCCCCAGCAGATGCAGGGTATGTAATCAGATTTTCCATATGGACGGTTTACAGCCATCAGAAGATCTGCTATTTCTCTTCCTAAAGGTGTTTTTCTATATACAGGCGGTTTGCAGATATAGCCATCCAGAAAGATCTGGTTTGCAGGCAAAGTCTCCTCTTCTTCCTCCACAAACTCCACTTCCCTCGCAAAAACGGAAAGTACCAGCCTGTTCCTTTTTTCCTCATGACGGTTATAGGACCTGAACTGTCCGTGGATCTCAATATATTCACCAACATAATCCTGGGTGACATCGATCAGACGTTCGGACACCATTACAGGGATCCGATCCTCTGAATCACTGAGACGTTTTACCAGGATATCCATCATATAAAAGCCTTCTCCAAAGACCTGATGACTGAAGGTAAATCCTGTTGCGATCCGTCCCATAACCGATACCTGATTGTTTTCAATGATTTTATCTGCCATAATTAAGTAACTCCCTTCCTTATCGTGTATTTCGTTTATACATGAAGTGTATGTACATTTTTCCTGTAATATGTCTGGAAAATGAAAAACCAAAAATATTTTTTTTATCTCTTGTAATCTGGAAAAAATGTGATAGACTATAAATTGGACATCATTTTTAACAAAAAGATTACTTATATATGGAAAGAAAGGATTTGGATTATATGAAGACCAAGCGCGAAGATGTTCGTAACGTGGCCATTATCGCCCATGTCGATCACGGCAAAACAACACTTGTTGACGAGCTTTTGAAACAGAGCGGTGTTTTCCGTGAAAACCAGGAAGTCCAGGAACGTGTCATGGACTCCAACGATATTGAGCGTGAGCGCGGCATTACGATTCTCTCCAAAAACACCGCAGTTCATTACAAGGATGTGAAAATCAATATCATCGATACTCCAGGTCATGCGGACTTCGGCGGCGAGGTAGAGCGTGTGCTGAAGATGGTAGACGGCGTTATTCTTCTTGTGGACGCCTTCGAGGGTGCCATGCCTCAGACTAAGTTTGTACTTCGTAAAGCTCTCGAACTGGATCTGCATGTTATTGTCTGCATCAACAAGATCGACCGTCCGGAAGCACGTCCGGAAGAGGTTGTTGACGAAGTTCTGGAGCTTCTTATGGATCTGGATGCATCTGATGAGCAGCTTGACTGCCCGTTCCTGTATGCTTCCGCAAAAGCCGGCTATGCAGTCCGTAACCTCGATGACAAACCTGAAAATATGGCTCCTCTTTTTGAGACTATCCTTGAGTCAATTCCTGCTCCGGAGGGAGATCCTGACGGAGATACACAGGTTCTTATCAGCACCATCGACTACAACGAGTATGTGGGACGTATCGGTATCGGTAAAGTTGAGCGCGGAACTATTTCCGTAAACCAGGACCTGATGCTTCTGAACCATCATGACCCTGACAAACGTGAGCGTGTAAAGATCAGCAAGCTGTATGAGTTTGATGGTCTGAACAAGGTTGAGGTTAAAAGTGCTACCATCGGTGCTATCGTTGCAATCTCCGGTATTTCGGACATCCACATCGGTGATACTCTCTGTGCAGGAGACAATCCGGAAGCAATCCCATTCCAGAAGATCTCCGAGCCGACACTCTCCATGAACTTCCTCGTAAATGACAGCCCTCTTGCAGGACAGGAAGGTAAATATATCACTTCCCGTCACCTCCGTGACCGTCTCTACCGTGAGCTGAACACCGATGTCAGCCTTCGTGTGGAAGATACGGACACAACAGAGTGCTTCAAGGTTTCCGGCCGTGGTGAGCTTCACCTCTCCGTTCTTATCGAGAACATGCGCCGTGAAGGATACGAGTTCGCAGTCAGCAAGCCAGAGGTTCTTTACCACACAGACGAGCGCGGACGTAAACTCGAGCCGATCGAGATCGCATATGTTGACGTTCCGGAGGAATTTTCCGGTACCATCATCCAGAAGCTCAGCGAGCGTAAAGGTGAGCTCCAGGGTATGAGCACAGCAAGTGACGGAAGTGTCCGTCTTGAGTTCTCCATCCCTTCCCGTGGACTGATCGGATTCCGTAATGAATTCCTTACCTCCACCAAGGGTACCGGTATCCTGAATACCATGTTTGACGGATATGCACCTTACAAGGGAGATTTCCCGTACCGTAAACAGGGATCCCTCATCGCATTTGAAGCTGGTGAGACTGTTACTTACGGACTTTTCTCCGCTCAGGAGCGTGGTACTCTCTTTGTCGGACCTGGAGAAAAAGTTTACAGCGGTATGGTCATCGGACAGAACGGAAAGGCCGAGGATATCGAGCTGAATGTCTGCAAGACAAAACACCTTACCAACACACGTTCCTCTTCCGCTGATGATGCTCTGAAGCTTGTTCCGCCTAAGATCTTAAGTCTCGAGCAGGCCATCGAGTTCATCGACCAGGATGAGCTTCTTGAGGTAACACCTACAAGCCTTCGTATCCGTAAACGTATCCTGGATTCCAGAGACAGAAAACGTGCTGCATTCCGCAAGAGCTGATAGGATTTTGACGATATTTTATCATTTACCGAAATCTGGCAGTATTTTGCTGTGACAGGGTATTCAGATATATCTTTGACATAATTTATACGACTGCCATATGGGAGTGTTCTCCTGTGTGGCAGTTTTTTTGGAAAAAATCTCCTGGCTTTCCCAGAAACCATCAGAAATCCCCCTTTACTTTGCCTTATATTTCCCTAAATTATTTTTGAATTGTTCTGAAAGCTCAAAAAATTTCAGATTTTTTATCTCTTATGTTTTTCCACTTTAGCGCGATATTATGTTTTTGTGAATTATTTATCAAAATATCGGGATGTTTTTGTTAATTATTTATCACATCCGCTATTGACGTATTCTATTCGTTGAATTATAATGGCTTCATGATCGATTGACAAAAGTTTAACGTTATTTTTTTAACTTCTATAGCGTTTTATCTTTTGCCCGCCCTTCATATGTATGCATGTTTTTTGTCAGTGCTGACAAATAATTAACATGTATTTTGTGCATAATGCTGAATTTCATTTTTTTTACAAACAGTTTTTCAAGAGATTCAGACAGCTGCAAAGTAAAATTTACAGTATTTTTCCGCAATTTTCAGTTCGTCATTTTGCACATAGCAGCAAAATTCTGAATTTGCGTTTTATTCTGAATTTTGATACTATATCAGTATCAAAACAGAAAATTCAATCAGATTGAATCAAAAAATGCGAACGCAGCGCGGGGACTTACAATAAAACTCTGCAGCATCTGCCGGTCAAAAAAAGACAACCGCAGAACCACAGACTATCATCATATGAAAACAGGAGGATTCCACATGGCAAAGAAAGATACTATCCCTACCATTATTGACACTCCAGAAGCCCTGACCGCGAAAATGGCAGCAATGAAAGAAGCACAGAAGATATTCGCCACCTACACACAGGAGCAGGTTGACAAGATCTTTAAAGCAGCTGCTACTGCTGCTGACAAGATGCGTATTCCACTGGCTAAAATGGCTGTTGAAGAGACAGGCATGGGAATCATGGAAGACAAGGTTATCAAGAACCATTACGCAGCAGAGTACGTTTACAATGCTTATAAGAACACTCAGACATGTGGTGTTGTAGAAGAAGACAAGGCATACGGAATCAAGAAGATCCTTGAGCCTGTAGGACTGATTGCCGCAGTTATCCCGACAACCAACCCGACTTCCACAGCAATCTATAAATCCCTTATTTCACTGAAAACACGTAACGGTATCATCATCAGCCGCATCCGCGTGCCAAAGGATCTACTATCGCAGCAGCTAAAGTTGTTCTTGATGCAGCTGTTGCCGCAGGCGCACCGGAAGGAATCATCGGATGGATCGATATCCCGAGCCTTGAGCTTACCAATATGGTAATGCAGAATGCAGACATCATCCTCGCTACCGGCGGTCCCGGAATGGTTAAGGCAGCTTACTCCTCAGGTAAACCGGCTGTTGGCGTCGGACCCGGAAATACACCTGCTATCATTGATGACAGCGCAGATATCCGTCTTGCGGTTAACTCCATCATTCACTCCAAGACATTTGACAATGGTATGATCTGTGCTTCCGAGCAGTCCGTAACTGTTCTGGAAAGCATTTATAAAGAAGTTAAAGAAGAATTCCTTTACAGAGGATGCTATTTCCTCAAGAAAGACGAGATCGAGAAAGTCAGAAAGACGATCCTTATCAACGGCGCACTGAATGCCAAGATCGTAGGACAGAAAGCAGCTACTATCGCAGAGATGGCCGGCGTTACTGTTCCACCACAGACCAAGATCCTGATCGGTGAGGTTGAATCCGTTGATATCAGCGAGGAATTCGCACATGAGAAGCTTTCCCCTGTACTTGCAATGTACAAGGCTAAGAATTTTGACGATGCTATTGCAAAAGCTGAGCGTCTTGTTGCAGACGGCGGCTATGGCCATACCTCTTCCCTCTACATCAACGTAAATGAAACAGAGAAAATGGATAAATTCGAGGCAGCTATGAAGACCTGCCGTATCCTTATCAATACACCTTCTTCCCAGGGTGGTATCGGCGACCTTTACAACTTCAAGCTTGCTCCATCCCTTACTCTTGGCTGCGGTTCCTGGGGCGGCAACTCCGTATCCGAGAACGTTGGTGTTAAACATCTTCTCAATACCAAGACCGTTGCTGAAAGGAGAGAGAATATGCTCTGGATGAGAACACCGGAAAAAGTTTACTTTAAGAAAGGCTGTATGCCGGTTGCTCTTGATGAGCTCGGTACTGTTATGGGCAAGAAACGCTGCTTCATCGTAACAGACTCCTTCCTTTATAAGAACGGCTACACCAAACCGATCGAAGACAAGCTGGATCAGATGGGTATCGTACACACATGCTTCTCTGATGTAGCACCAGACCCATCCCTTGCTTCCGCAAAAGCAGGTGCCAAAGCTATGACAGCATTCGAGCCGGACTGCATCATCGCTCTTGGTGGCGGTTCTGCAATGGATGCCGGCAAGGTTATGTGGATGCTTTATGAGAATCCGGACGCTGATTTCTCCGATATGTCCATGGATTTCATGGATATCCGAAAGAGAGTTTACACCTTCCCGAAGATGGGTAAAAAAGCTTACTTTGTAGCGATCCCGACATCTTCCGGTACAGGTTCCGAGGTTACACCTTTCGCCATTATCACAGATCAGGACACCGGCGTTAAGTGGCCGCTGGCTGATTACGAGCTCCTTCCGGATATGGCGATCGTAGATACCAATAACATGATGAGCGCACCTAAGGGACTTACCCGTGCTTCCGGTATCGACGTTATGACACATGCCATTGAGGCTTATGTTTCCATGATGGCTTCTGATTACACAGATGGTCTCGCACTGAAAGCGATCAAACTGGTATTCGAGTATCTGCCGCGTGCATACAAGGATGGCAACGATGTAGAGGCAAGAGATCATATGGCTAACGCTTCCTGCATGGCAGGTCTCGCATTCGCCAATGCTTTCCTTGGAGTAAACCACTCTCTTGCTCACAAGCTTGGTGCTTTCCACCACCTGCCGCATGGTATTGCAAACGCAGTTGTTCTTCTGGATGTTATGCGCTACAACAGTGCCGAGGTTCCGACTAAGATGGTACATTCCCACAGTATCAGTATCCGAAGACACTTGCACGCTATGCTGAGATCGGACGTTCTGTAGGTCTTACAGGCAAGAACGACGCAGAAGTATTCGAGAAACTTCTTGCTAAACTGGACGACCTTATGAGAACTATTGAAATACTTCCTACAATCCGCGACTACGGTGTAGATGAAAAATACTTCCTTGAGACTCTGGATGATATGTCCGAGCAGGCCTTCAACGACCAGTGTACCGGTGCCAACCCGAGATATCCACTGGTATCTGAGCTGAAAGATATCTATCTGAAAGCATACTACGGAGAAGCGCCAAAGAAAGAAGATAAAAAAGCCAAATAAATGTGGAACACCCCTCTAATTGACGCAGCCGGGAGCGATTGACTCCCGGCTGCGTCTCCTTTGTTTATTCTTTCTTGTTGTTCATTTATTTCAGGCCATACTCTGCCGCAAGTTTCTTAAACTCAGGAAGAGAATTGACGATCGTCTCATAAGATACACAATACGCAAGTCTCACATAACCAGGGCATGCAAAAGAGCTTCCCGGTACCATGAGGATATTGTATTTCTTACCTGCTTCGCAGAAAGCTTTTTCATCTGCTACCGGTGATTTCACGAACAGATAAAAAGCTCCCTGTGGCTTGATACACTCAAATCCACACTCTTTCAGGCCATTGTAAAGTGCCTGACGGTTCTTATCATAAGCTGCAAGATCAGTCTTGGCATCTACACATTTCGCAACTACTTTCTGGATCAGGGACGGTGCATTTACACAGCCAAGTGTACGGTTTGCGATGGTTGCTGCTGAGATCAGCTCTTCGCTTCCATCTGCCTCATCCGGGATCACCAGATATCCGATACGCTCTCCCGGAAGGAAAGAGATTTGCTGTAGGAATATCCAACAACCGTATTGTCATAATATTTGGTCAGGTACGGAACCTCAACGCCATCATATGCAAGTTCACGATACGGCTCGTCAGAGATCATATAGATTACTGTTCCGAATTCCTTCTGCTTTGCTTCCAGAATTGCAGAAAGTTTCCTGATTGTTTCTTCTGAATATACAACTCCTGTTGGATTATGAGGTGTATTTACAATGACAGCTTTTGTCTTCGGTGTGATCTTCTTCTCAAACTCAGCAAGATTCGGCTGGAAGGTTGCGGTATCCGGAGAGATTTCCACAAGGACACCATCATAATTACGGACATATGCACCGTACTCCAGGAAATATGGTGCAAAAACGATCACTTCTTCTCCCGGATTCAGGATTGTCTTCAAAATCACGTTCAGTCCGCTTGCTGCTCCAACTGTCATGATCAGGTTCTTTGCAGAAAATTTCGTATCAAAGCGCTTGTTGAGGGATTCTGCGATAGTCTGGCGTACATCCTCAAAACCTGCATTGCTCATATAGCCGTGAAGAACCGTCGGATCTGTCTCATTAACAAGCTCAATGATCGCCTCGCGTACACAATCCGGAGCCGGCACACTCGGTTTCCAAGGCTGAAGTCAAATACCTTATCTGCGCCGTATTTCGCACGGAGACGGTTGCCTTCCTCAAACATCATACGGATGGCAGAATTATTTTTTACGTAGGGTTTCATTTTTTCTGATATCATGGTGGTTCTCTCCTTTTATCCGATTTATAACGTTCCAGGTAATTATTGATTTCTCAGAACACTCTGTTTCTATAGCAATTCCAGGAATTATTCCTTACATTTTATTGTACCCCGTTCAACTTCCACGTGTCAATACTTTATCTTATTAAAGTGCATGAAGGTCTTTTTTCCTTACCAACCACACAGACAACGTACTGCCCGCCAGTGCCACCAGGAATCCGGCAAGAACATCCGTAGGATAATGAACCCCCAGATACAGTCTGGAAAAAGCCACAAGTGCAGCCAGGATCACTGCCGGAACACCGTATCTCTTCGGAAACATCCGCGCTATCACCAACGCAACTGCAAAAGATGCTGTCGTATGTCCTGACGGGAAAGAAAAATCTGTCGGTTTTGCGATCAGCGGAGTCAGGGCATCGATCACTGCAAAAGGCCTTGCTCTTGCTACCAGATTCTTAAGAAGTACATTGGTGACAAGAGCTCCAAATATAATTGACAAAGATGCTGCGCATCCCACTTTTCTGGTCTTCGGACTCACCAGAAGGATCACTGCACACAGGATCCAGAACCCGCCTCCGTTTCCCAGAAATGTGATCATTTTCATAGCAGGTGTAAGAATATCTGACCGAAGATATTGCTGGATCAGAAGCAGAAGCTCTTCGTCCAGATTCTGTATTGAATGTAAAATACTCATATATACCTTGCTGTTAAACCAGCATTCACCTCTTCCTCTCTTTATTTTCCTGCAGACAATACAGATGATTCCTTTTTATTCCTGTTGTTATCTGTGTCTGCCTATTTTACTGTTATCTATTATACTGTACTTCTCTTGATTTTCTAATAACAAAAACTTAACATTTTCTAAATTTATCCGAATATCCGCCTGCCCCAAATATTTGTCTTACGCAAAACGCCCCTGCACTGCCAAAAATACCACAGTACAGAGACGTTTTCCTTCCCGTTACTTAAAAAGCTTTCTATAATAAATTTTTCTTTTTCCGATACAATTTCTGTTCTTTACGCTCCGCGTTCTGCCTCCCGCTCTTTGTAGTGATGAGCCTCTTCAAGCATCATATCCTTCACCTTCATCAGGCGGATCTGCGTACTTCTCTCATTTTCATCCAGCTTCATGGTGATGTATTTGATATTTGCCTGAGCTTCCGGTATAATTACGTGCTCCAGAGCATTTACACGTCGTCTGGTCTTCTCGATCTCGGAAGCCATCAGCTGGCAGGCTTTTTCCACTTCTGCCAGACGAAGCATGTCAGAAAGTATGTCCTCCAGGGATTTCACCGCTCCGTCCAGATCACTGGAGGTAAAAGCAAAGCCATAGGAATAGATATCGTTGGCATCCGGTGTTCTTGTTTTATATTCAAAAACAGGAATATCCACACTCATGACATTCTTTTTTCCGGTTTCCAGATAAACTTCCTGCTTGGGAGCCATCAGTGCCGTATTCAGAGTTTCCTCCGACATTCCGGCTTTTGCAATAACAAAATTGGTATTGGCACTTCGGATACCAGCCTCTACCTTCTGACGCAGCTCCATGTTCTCACGTACCAGGTCTAGGAACTGTCTCATCAGCTCATCTCGCTTATCCTTCAGAAGCTTGTGTCCGCGCACTGCAGTCACCAGCTTTTTTTTCTGCTTCGTAAGCTCCATACGGGTAGGATTCACCTGTGTTGATGCCACAAATCATCCCCCCTTTATACTTTTCCGTAATACTGGTCAAGGAATTTGTCATCGATACGTTTCAGCTCGCTTCTCGGAAGAATGGAAAGCAGCTTCCAGCCAATGGACAAAGTCTCCTCAATATCACGGTTTGCCTGATAGCCCTGGGAAACATATTCCTTTTCAAAAGCATCTGCAAATTTTGCATAAATAAGGTCAATATCAGAGAGAGCAGCCTCGCCAAGAATGGTCATCAGCTCTTTGGCCTCTTTACCACGGGCATATGCAGCAAACAGCTGGTTCATGGTGTTGGCATGATCCGCTCTTGTTTTGCCTTCACCGATACCTTTATCCTTCAGTCGTGACAGAGACGGAAGAACATCAATCGGCGGTGTAATCCCTTTGCGGTAAAGCTCACGGCTCAGGATGATCTGTCCCTCTGTGATGTAGCCGGTAAGGTCAGGAATCGGATGAGTCTTGTCATCCTCAGGCATGGTCAGGATCGGAACCATGGTGATACTTCCTGCTTTTCCCTTCTGACGGCCTGCGCGCTCATAAAGAGAAGCAAGGTCCGTGTACATATATCCGGGATAACCACGACGTCCAGGAACCTCTTTACGCGCTGCGGAAACCTCACGGAGAGCGTCCGCATAGTTTGTAATATCTGTAAGGATTACCAGTACGTGCATGTCTTTTTCGAAGGCAAGATACTCTGCTGCTGTCAGTGCCATTCGCGGAGTAGCGATACGCTCAACAGCCGGGTCATTTGCCAGGTTTACAAAAAGAACAGTACGGTCTATCGCTCCGGTTTCCTTAAAGCTCTCTACAAAGAAGTTGGACTCCTCGAAAGTAATACCCATGGCAGCAAATACAACCGCAAACTGCTCATCTTTTCCACGAACCTTCGCCTGTCTTGCGATCTGTGCCGCAAGCTGTGCATGAGGAAGACCGGATGCTGAGAAGATCGGAAGCTTCTGTCCACGAACCAGTGTATTCAGTCCGTCGATCGCAGATACACCGGTCTGGATAAACTCCTCCGGATAACTTCTGGCTGCAGGGTTCATCGGAAGTCCGTTGATATCTCTTCTCTCTTCCGGAAGGATCTCAGGGCCATCATCGATCGGTCGGCCCAGACCGTCAAAAACACGGCCCAGCATGTCGCCGGATACGCCAAGCTCCATGCTTCGTCCCAGAAAACGTACCTTGCTGTTAGAAAGGTTGATACCTGTGGAACTCTCAAACAGCTGCACCAGTGCATTGCTTCCGTCGATCTCCAGAACACGGCATCTTCTCGTTTCGCCATCGGCAAGCTCAATCTCACCAAGCTCGTCAAATGCCACGTCTTCAACGCCACGTACCAGCATCAAAGGGCCGGCAACTTCCTGTATGGTTCTATATTCTTTTGGCATTTTACAGGCCCTCCTTTCTCAGAAGTTCTGCGATCTCTCCTGCAAGCTGACGTGTTACTTTTTCATATTCTGCTGCCAGCTCATCCTCTTTCGTATATTTGTAACGGCCGATCTGCTCACGAACCGGCAGTTTTACGATGTCGTTGATATCAGCTCCCTGCTTCAGCGCATCCACGCCAGCATCATAAAACGCAAGTACCAGACGCATCATATTGTGCTGTTTTTCCAGAGATGTATAGGTATCGATCTCATGGAAAGAGTTCTGGTGAAGGAAATCCTCACGGATAGAACGGGCTGCCTCCATTTTCAGGCGGTCGCCAGGTGAAAGTGCGTCCATACCTACCATCTTTACGATTTCCTCAAGTTCTGCTTCTTCCTGAAGAAGAGTCATCATTTTCTGACGAAGCTTCATCCAGTCCGGTGCCACATTCTCATCAAACCAGCCGCCTACGCTGTCCAGATACAGAGAATAGCTGGTCAGCCAGTTAATAGCCGGGAAATGACGTTTGTATGCAAGGTTCGCATCCAGTCCCCAGAATACCTTTACGATTCGAAGGGTTGCCTGGGAAACAGGCTCGGAAATATCACCACCAGGAGGTGATACAGCACCGATGGCTGTCAGCGCACCCTCTCTTCCGTCCTTTCCGCTGCAGATCACATGGCCTGCACGCTCGTAGAACTGTGCAAGACGGGAGCCAAGATATGCCGGATAACCTTCCTCACCAGGCATCTCCTCCAGTCGTCCGGACATCTCACGGAGAGCCTCGGCCCATCTGGATGTGGAATCTGCCATCAGAGCTACGGAATAACCCATATCACGGAAATACTCTGCAATAGTGATACCTGTATAAATAGAAGCCTCACGTGCCGCAACCGGCATGTCTGAGGTGTTGGCGATCAGAACAGTACGCTCCATCAGGGACTGTCCTGTTTTCGGGTCCTTCAGCTCCGGAAACTCGTTCAGAACATCTGTCATCTCATTTCCACGCTCACCACAGCCGATATAAACCACAATATCCGCCTCAGCCCATTTTGCAAGCTGATGCTGGATAACTGTTTTACCGCTTCCAAAAGGTCCCGGAACTGCTGCAACGCCGCCTTTTGCGATTGGAAACATGGTATCAATAACACGCTGTCCTGTTACCAGAGGTTTTGCAGGTGGAAGTTTTTTCTTATATGGGCGGCCACGTCGTACAGGCCAGTGCTGCATCAGTGTCAGCTCCTTGTCCCCATTTGCAGTTGAAAGAACCGCAACCGTCTCATCCACTGTGAATTCGCCGGATTTAATTTCTTTCAAAGTTCCCTTCATATTCGGAGGAACCATGATCTTCTGTGTAACAACAATGGTTTCCTGAACAGTTCCGAGAACATCGCCGCCTTCCAGCTCATCTCCAACTTTCGCTGTCGGAACAAAGTTCCATTTTTTGTCTCGTTTCAGTGCAGGTACCTCAACACCACGTTTCAGATTGTTGCTGCCTGCTACTTTCATGATATCGTCCAGCGGACGCTGGATTCCATCGTAAATACTTGTGATAAGGCCAGGTCCCAGCTCTACAGAAAGCGGAACTTCCATTGACTCTACCGGTTCTCCCGGACGAAGTCCTGAAGTCTCCTCATATACCTGTATGGAAGCCTCATCTTCGTGCATCTCAATGATCTCACCGATCAGACGCTGATCGCTTACACGGACCACGTCGTACATATTCGCATCTCGCATACCCCTGGCAATTACCAGCGGGCCTGCTATTTTTTTAATGGTTCCTCTGCTCATCTGAACCAATCACCTGCTTTCTTGTCACTCATTACTGAAAAGAATATCAGAACCAACTGCTGTCTCCACAGATTTCTTCACATTTTCGATACCGGCACCTGTATTCCCGGAAATTCCCGGAATCTGGATAATTGCCGGAATCAGTGTCTCACTGTATCTGCTGATCTCTGCGGAAAGCTGTTCCGCCAACTGTTCCGTAATATAAATAACTGCATATTCATCAGCTGCCAGACGGTTAAGCTTCTCCCGTCCCTCCTGGGGATCCTCCACCGGAAAAGTATCAAGGCCAAGAGCTGCAAACCCGTAAATGCTGTTATAATCACCTAAAACTGCGATCTTATACATACATCTCCCTTGCCCTTTCCCGGATAAACTCTTCCGGAAGGCCGCTGCGCTTTCCGGTAAGAATGATCCGCACCGTCTTGATCTCATTTTCTCTGGCAAGTACATAAGCTACCAGCGGTCCCAGTGAAAATGAATTGTACAGCTGTGGACGGATCGTTTCCATGATCTGGTTGTCGCACCATCTCTCAAAAGCTGATGCCGACTCTGCCAGTGCCTGTGCCCCGTCCACATATTTCGTTTCTGCTAGATAACTCATGATCTGATCCATTCCGCTTACTGCTGCATGGATCAGCCTCTCCTTATCCAGCGTGTCACATTCTGCCATGGCTTTCTTCATAAAATCCGAACTTTTTCCTGTTTTGCAGGCACGTACTGCGATCCGGATATCTGCTATTGCTACCGTGGATTCCGCATACTGCCGGACGATCTCCTCTTTTGATCGTTCCCCGGCTTTTTTTATGGCATCCAGTGCTGCCCTGTCAACAATAATATCCGCAAGCTGACCGTCTCTTGTATACAGAAAAGTCTCATACGCTTCTCTGGCTGTTTCCCTCATATATTCCGGAAAACGGTCATATTCCTTATCTTTCAGGAACTTTACCATATCTTCCCCGTCAACAGCACAGTCACTGAAAAAAATATTCGGTACTGCACCAGCCAGAATACTGGCTTTCACTGCAGCTTTCAGGTTATGGAAAAGATCCTGATAGGAAAGAACGGAAAATACAGATCTGTCCGCTACCAGAGAATCCATGATCTCCCATATCTTCTCCCTTTCCCTGGAAAGGATCGCATCTGCTCCTGCTGCAGGATCACCATTTCCCCAGCCTTTCTCAGTTAGAAGCTGCAGGCACTGCTGTTCATCCTGACATGCCAGAAGCTGCTCGATCGCTGCCTGATTCAAAAGTCCGGTCTCCAGAACACGTATCCGCGCCACCGCATAGGCATAATCTTCACCAAACATATTTCACGCCCTCCTTCTTGCGATGGTGTTTTACGCAAACAAAATCTTTCTTACCTGATCCAGAAGTTCATCCCGTTTCTCAGCAAATACAGCATCAATTGAACAATTCTCCTCAATACCGCCATATACCAGGATGAAACCTCCATCTATATTTCTGGCTTCACCGGAAAACTCCAGCGCGCCGCCTTTTTTCTCAGCCATGCTCCTGATCTCCTCACGGAAATCTGCCGGCATCCGTTCCAGATCCTTCCGGGAAAAACAGATCTCCCCATCTTTAGGAAGAAGATATTTCCCAACCATATTTTTAAGGATCTCAAAATATTTCTCTTCATCCAGATTCTTCACACGTTCACAGGCATCTGCTATCACACTTCCGATCAGTTCCTGCCTGGCAGCAAGAACTGCGGTACGTCTCTTCATATCTGCCGCAGAAGCTGTACGCTCGTCATAACTTTTTACCTTTGCCCTGGACTGTTCCTCCCGCTGCTGCCGGATCTCATCTGCTTTCTTTCCGGCTTCATCCAGGATCTCCGCGGCTTTTTTCTCCGCATCACTGATCGTAACAGCTGCAGAAGCATCGGCCTCTTCAAGAATCTGGCTCACCATCTTCTCTAATCCTGTCATGCTCTGCCCCTCCTGATAAATCAAACCTGAATTCCGCTGACTGCAAGAATGGAGATCAGAAGAGCCAGAATCGCATATGTCTCAACCATTGCCGGGAAAAGCATCGCTTTACCAAACTGCTCAGGCTTCTTGGCAACGATACCAATGGAAGCTACAGAGGTCTTACCCTGATGGATCGCAGAAAGAAGACCTGCGATGGCGATCGGGAGACAAGCCACAAAGATCATAAGGCCGGTTTCCAGGGAAATATCAGCAACACCGCCGCCCAGGATACCAACCTTGGAAAGTGCAAGGAATGCAACCAGAAGTCCGTAAATACCCTGCGTACCGGGAAGAAGCTGCAGAAGAAGAACTTTTGCGAATTTATCCGGATCTTCTGTTACAACACCAGCAGCTGCACGGCCGGCTGTACCAACACCGATAGCAGAACCTATACCTGCAAGAGCCACGGAAATTGCTGCTCCCAATAATGCCCAAACGATACCACTCATAATATTAGTCCTCCTTAATATCTACATATTTTGTATTTTCGCGGAATGGGTGGAACTCTTTTCCCCCGCCCTCAAAGAATTTGCCGAAAAATTCCACGTACTGTAATCGGCAGGTGTGCACATACGCACCCAGAAGATTGATCAGAAGATTAAATATATGACCAATCACAAATACAAGAATAAATACGATCCATCCCAAAATACTATCTCCCAGCATACTTCCCATCTGGTTCATAACCGATGCGATAACACCGGTGGCAAGTCCCAGAGCCAGAAGTCTGGAATAGGAAAGGATATCACTTACCCAGCCTGTAATGTTATAAAGATCGTAGGCTCCAAGAGCCAGTCTCAGAAACGGATTCTTCTTATCTCTTCCTGACATGAAAAGGATTCCAACAGCACCGATGATCGCCATCCATTTACCGATCTGTACCACTGCTGCCGGAAGATTCAGATCCATCTGTGAGATAGAACGGAACATGCTGCTCGGAATAAAAATCAGGATCAGTCCCATAAGAAGCATGAACCAGAGCACTACATCACAGAAAAAGTCGAGATATTTTTTGTCACGGATCAGCATATAACCCTTCAGACCCATTCCAAGGAACATATGGATCAGTCCAAAAAGCATGGAGAACACCAGAAGTCTCATCGGCTCATTCAGCGGTGCAAACCATACCGGCTTCACTGTGACCGGTTTATGCAGATATACTTTTGAAAATACATCTATGAAATCTCCGAAATATCCGCCAAACATCACGCCCCAGAACAAAGTGGACAATCCACAGTACATGAAAAGCCTGATAGATTTCTGCATTCCGCTCTCCATTCTGGGGAACTTCAGAAGCACTCCCAGACACACTGCAAAAACAATAAGTCCATACGCTGCATCTGATAACATCAGTCCGAAGAGGAATACATAACATGCTGTCATGATCGTTGACGGATCGATCTCTCCTTTGCCGGGAAGACCGAAAGCTGCCAGAACTCCTTCGCCTGCTGCTCCGAATTTACCATTCTTGAGGACAACCGGAACACCCTCTCCATCAGCATCTTCTGCTTCAAAAACAATATCGTATTTCTCTGTAAGCCGTTTCTCTATTGACGGAACCTGTTTCTTCGGAATATATCCGGTCACAAAAAAAGTGCTCGCTGACTGGCGGAGCTGGCCCAATACTTCGTACTTCTGTGCACGGATCCGAAAATAATCCGAAACAAGCTGAAGGTTATTCTTATGAGTATGAAGCTGCGGATCTTCTCCTGTATCCTGCCTGTTTCTTCATGGATACGTTCCACTTCATCCTTCAGGTTCTGAAGTTCCTGTGCAGGTACTTCGGAAACCAGCTGTGCAGGTCTTGCAAATCCCTGCATACGAAGAGCCTCTTCCATCTGCTGTGCCTGAGACTTAAGACATACAACAGCCAGACAAAGCTTTCCGGCATCTGACGAAATCTCCTGAATATCAAAAGCTTCCAGATCAGGTGCATCTGCTGCAAGCCGGGCATATACCTGGTCACGTGTCACATTCCCGTCGATACTTCCAATCAGTACTGCTGTCGACTCTGTTCCGGAAAAATTCATTGGAATATCCAGAGCGATCCAGGGTGCCAGCGCAGCTTCCTGCTGCTCGATCTTAATAACAGCTGCACTGTTCTCTGTAAGACGCTTCCTGTATTCCAGGATCTCCCTGGCTGCCTTCAGTATTTCTTCCTGATTCTCAATGACTTCCTGCTCCTGCTTCCTCCCGATCAGAGGCTTGCCGGCCAGTGAAGCCAGCATAGATTCCTTCTCCTGTGAAAATTCATCCAGAATCATAATTGCCTGGTCACATAGGGATGCATTCTTTTCGAAAAGCAGCCTGGCATTCATGGTATCCATGGTCTCAAGATCGGGATCCAGCTCTGCCGCATCGATCTCCAGAACTCCAAGCGACTGCAGTTCTTCCAATATGGCCTTACGGTTCTTCTTCATTGCGCAGATACTGATTCGCTGCATCTGCAATACTGCCATTTTCGCATTCCCCCTCTCAGAACAAATTGTCCATTACTGCCTGGATCGCCTGCTCACGCTTCGACTCCGCTTTCTTTTTCAAAGCTGCAAGTTCCCCCTTTACCTGTTCACCGACAGTGTTCTCTGTACTGTGTGCACGCTCCTCAGCAGCTTTCATATCAGATGCCGCTTGTCCGGCAGCGGTTGTCTCCGCCTTTCTGATAATCTCCTCCGCCTCTTTCTCAGCCTCGCTGACGATACTCTGTGCACGAACGGATGCATCTTTTATTTTCTGCTGTGCTTTAGCCTCCGCTTCTTTCACTGCCTTGATCGTTTCCTGGATCATCTGATCACCGCCTCTCTGCATATCCAAATTGTACCATAATTGTATCTGTAAAACAATATTTTTATGCAATTGTTATATTTATAATTTATTTTCCGTTAAAATATCGTCGATTTTGTTATATTTTTGCCGTTTTGCAGAGACTTTTTGTTTATTTATTCTGTTCGTGTTTTTTATTTTTATACATAAAAAAGAATCATCTTACAGATAAAAACCTCTTCTGCGTCTTTATCTGACAGATGACTCTTTTATGTAGCTGTTCCGGTTATCTTTTAATTATAGATATAATTTGCGTAATCTTCGCTTTCAATATTCTCTGCATCAATCCATGCCGGGTCAAGCAGAACTTTTTTCTCAATTTTTACTTCTTTCTTAGGTGCTGTTGCCTGGATCGCAGCCCACATGGTCTGATATCCCATTGCATAAGGATTCTGTGAAAGAATGCCAAGTTCGTCTCCGCTCTTAACTGCTTCCTGCTGCTTGCTGGTTGCATCTACGCCAACCATGGCAACCTTATTATCACCTGTATCTTTATTCACAGACAGGAACATCTCCGATACATCGGCATTGGTGCAGAAAACACCATCCAGCGCCGGGTATTTATCAAGAACTTCCTGCATGGTTGCTTTCATATCATCAACCTGATCGGAATAAATCGTCTCAACAACTTTGATATCTGTGTAGTTCGCAATGTTATCCAGAAAGCCCTGTACACGTTCCTGGGAGCTCTGAGTCTTCTCCTGTGCTGCAAAAACAGCTACATTTCCCATTTTTCCAATGGCACTTCCCAATTTATACGCTGCATATTTACCGATCTGCACATTATCTGTTCCGCGAAAAGCCTTCACCAGTTTCGTATCGCTGACATTGGAATCAAAAGCGATCACCGGGATCCCGTTCTCCTTGGCAGCCTCAAGCTGTGCCTGGCAGGATTCCATATCCCCGGCAGAAAGGCATACAACGGACGGATTCTCCGCAATAACTGCATCAAGTGTATTGATCTGGCTCTCTACGTCCTCTTCATTGTCCGGCCCTTCAAAGGTCATTGTGATCTGGTCATCTTTCTTAAAGCCATAAGCTGCGTTCACATCCTTGACAGCAGCCTGCATTCCTTCTTTTACTTTATCCCAGAATTCACCCTTCGTACTCTTACTCACAACTGCGATCCTCGCTCCTGCCTCAATCGACAGGCTGTCATCGATCTCAGGGATCGCCGGATTCTTCTCTTCTTCCATCTCCTGTGCTTCAGGAGTCTCCTGGACATCTGCAACAAGCGGTGCAACTAGCTTCTCTACTTCTTCCTTCTGACATCCTGTCAGCAGAGTCGCCGCAGCCAACAAGGCCACTGACATTACTGCAACTCTTTTCATTGTAATCTCCTCTTCCTCGCTGGTTACTGTTCTTCATGGCCTCTCTTATCCGTCCACAGTAACGTATACTTTACAAAAATCTTACATTTGGTTACTCGCTTTTTACATTATACACTTTTTCGTATTTCCGTCCAGAGTTTTTACAGTTTTTTCACAAAATCCAGAAATGCGCTGCCCTGAGGCTCTGTTTCGAACTTCATCTGCTTCCCTGTTTTCGGATGCTTAAACTCAAGGCCGCAGGAGCATAATCCCAGGGATACACCTCTCTCCCCTGACGGATTGTACTTTCGGTCACCAAGAAGCGGCATTCCTGCATGTGAAAGCTGCACACGGATCTGATGATGGCGGCCTGTTTCCAGTTTGATCTTAAGAAGTGTACGGATCTTTCCATTGATTTCCTTCTGATCCAGTACTTTATAATGAAGGATTGCTTTCTTCGCCCCCGGTGTATTGGCAGGTACTGTCTGTGATATATTGGCCCTTCCGTTCTTTTTCAGATAATCAGTAAGTGTACCCTCTGATTTCTCCGGCTTCCCTTCTGTTACTGCCAGATAATACTTCCCTGCGCCCCCGGCCATGATCTGCTTGCTTAGATTTCCCGCCGCACCGGATGTTTTCGCAAAAACAAGAACCCCTTCTACCGGCTGGTCGAGGCGATGGATCACCGCCAGATACGGCATTTTTCCGGGATTCTTCTGTGCAAGATAATTCTTCAAAGCACTTTCCATATCCATGGTTCCTATCCCCGCTGCCTGTACCGGCATTCCCGATGGTTTTCTGCAGACAAGAATATCTCTGTCTTCATACAAAATATTTTTTTCGATTTGATTATTATACATTTACAGCTTACTTCCTTTCTCACAGAAGTATAACTGATGATAATTTTAATGGCAACCGGTAAATATATTTTGTGAATGCACAACGAGACGGTCATCACTTTTTTACTTTAACAGTTTCAAAAAATGATGACCGTCTCAACACTCTTCGTTATTCAATTTTTCTTCCTCTTCATTCTTTCGAATCGAGTTTTCTGGTTATATTTCTTATTTAATAATCGAAATCTATGATTTTATATACCTGATAAAATAATTCCGATTCTCTGTATTAAGTTTTTATAATTTTTTCTTTTTCTATTCCTTCGTATTATTTATTTCCTGCTCATAAACGATCAATATATAAATTATATCTGTTCGATTATTTAGAAAGTTTTATAGATTTGGAAATCAATTAATCCGAGGTTCGATTTCCTTTTTGTTTTTTTGAAGAATTGCGGTGGTTACACTTTTTTCTGTTTCCTAAATAATTCTGAACTTAACTTCTTAAATTCAAAACCATTTGTCATCTCTGTACCTTATGATCTGCTGATTCAAATCGACCTGTTGGGATTTTCTCCTCTGCAGTTCTGATAAAGTATCCTGAGAAAAAAGTTCCTTCCCGATTACTTCTATTATAATATCCTATCAGATATTCTTCTGATGCAAAGCTTCAAACCATATCCTGATGTTGCTGATATGCTTTTCAAAGTATCGTTCTCATCTTCACTTCTGTTTCTGGAATCTCTTCTTTCCAACAAACCGGTGAGTTGAGGGTTTTACTCTTTCGGGAAATATTTCTTTACATATTTCCTGAAATCTTTGTACCAGGTGTGTGACAGTTGTTCAATATGAGTTACCGATTCTATAATACCTGAAATACTGAATTCCTTATGTTTCTGATTTCTCTCATTTTAACTGATGTTAAAATATAAGTAAGATTTAAGAGGTTCTTATTTATATCTTATGAGAGAAACTGATGTATTTCTTAAGGGATATCATTATGTGATATGTATCAGGTCTTTCTTGCAGGAAATCCGGTTCCTGTCACTCTCATATTGATGAAGTTGTTTATTATGTTCCCACTGGAATCACCTTTTCCTTTCTTATCTTCATCCTTTCATGTGCATCTATGCTATGAATTGAATGAATTTCTTATTTTTTTGATTTTGTTTTATCTCTTGTTCTTTTTGATGGTCTTATAATAACACTGTTGTGTTGTTTTGTCAA
>ENA-OQCN01000096-OQCN01000096.1-human-gut-metagenome-genome-assembly--contig:-NODE-96-length-40056-cov-3.329234_pt1 | contig 40056 bp, 41 predicted proteins | sample MGYA00242497_ERZ504576 | MGnify/ENA primary metagenome ERZ504576 (study PRJEB26092, sample SAMD00036296) | human gut metagenome | host: Homo sapiens | study: EMG produced TPA metagenomics assembly of...
GCAGACAATTCTGAGGCAAGTACGCAATAAGAGAATAAAGATGTAAACAGGACTCATCCAATAAGAGGATATTTCAAAAGTTCGAAGTAACTATCAAATGTTCCACCGTAGGGGCAGACCCATGAGTCCGCCCCTACAACATAACGACAACAAAAATCACTTTTAACACATTTACATAAAGTACAAAAACATTCCGTCACAGCAACTCACTCATTACCAACCACTTTCTGTGTAATAGTCTTTCAAATCCTCCTCAATCGGTATGCCGGTGGCGAAATAAATCTGCTTCGGGGATTCTCTCGGACAGAATGTAAAATCACCCCCTCGTTACCTCCCGGCAACTCGTAGGCATCATAAGAACCTATTCTCATCTTATCTTCACCTCACTCCATTTAATATTTCACCAAGGTGAAGCAATTATTCCACCTAGGTGAAAGCGGCTGTTCACCTAAGTGAAGCTAGCTCTTCACCTTAGTGAAGCAACGAACGCACCCGAACAAAAATACGCCTTATGACGCTCCCCTGTAAAGGAACAACCGTAGCTATGACACAGGAATTAGAACAACCGATATCCGTCAAACCAAATTTGGCAGCAGAAAATGGCAAACCGTTTCAGGGGGATTTAGAATGTATTTGCACAACATATCACTGATTTACAGCAAAATGCTGCGCATAATCCAAGATGATAATATACGTATAATCAAAAAAAACTCCCTTGGTACAACCAAGGGAGGCAGGTATACATTTCCTTTAAAAGTTCCGGATGCAGTTGGGATTATAAAGCAGCCCTTCGGCTGCTTTATGTTTCTCTATCCTCTGTGTTAGTATTTAAAGGAATGATTCATCTTTTACTTATTACTTGCCTTAACAAACTTATAAAGCACGAAAGTCTTGGGCGCCATCTCTACATTCAGTACATTACCCTCAACCGTAGCAGCACTTTCTTTCGGAGTGATGACATTCGGATGCTCTACCGTGTTATCTTTATCCAAATCGGCAGACTGGAGTGTGATGCATTTACCTTCCACAAGTTTATCACTCTTCTTCAACCCGTTGAAAGTCAATGATACTGGCTGTGTCTGCTCCGAAGTATTGGCAATTTTCACGATATAAGCCTTTTCATCCTTATCCCATACGGCACTGGCAAACAGACCATCCTGTCCTTCCTGACCACTCACAGCTTTTTTATCCATAGTCAGGGGCAACACATGAGTACCTTTGTTATGAGCATAAAGCTGCTGCACATAGTAACTACAAGTACGAACCGAGTTCAGATTGTCAAACCAGATCAAATCCGGACGCCATTGCCATCCTTCCACATGGGCAAACAAAGGTGCATAAGTAGCCATGTGCACCACATCAGCATTCCGTTCCAGTCCGGTCATGAACGCAGCTTCCATTAAAGCAGCGTTAAAATGGTTCCATTTCTTGCCTTTGCCATGGCAGGCATATTCTCCGGCAAAGACCTTCGGTCCTTTGCGGTCGTAATTGTCATAACGGTTGCCTTGTCCCAGGAACCAGCTTTCGGGACGATAGAAATGCTCATCCACCAAATCCACTTTCAGATTTTTCATTTCCGGCCATAAGTAATCAAAGTCTTTACCTTCAGACTGAGGTCCCGAACTACCAACAATCTTGATTTCAGGATGAGCCTTACGAAGCACCTCGACAAACTGTTTCAGACGTTCCGGATATTCCGGTCCCCATTGTTCGTTACCAATGCCCAAGAATTTCAAGTTAAAGGGAGCAGGGTGTCCCATATCCGCACGAACTTTTCCCCAAGTACTTGTGACATCGCCATTAGCAAACTCAATCAGGTCTAATGCATCCTGTATATACGAATCAAGCTTTGACAGGCTGACCTGCTGGTCGGGGTCATTCTGATACTGACATATCAATCCGCAGTTCAGAATAGGCAGCGGTTCGGCGCCTATATCCTCCGACAACTGGAAATATTCAAAGAAGCCCAGTCCGTAGGTCTGGAAATAATCAGGGAAGAAACGATGCTTGAACGTATAATGCCAGCGGTTTTCATTCAACGGGCGATTCTCTACCGCACCTACTGTTTTTTTCCATTCGTAACGGGTAGCCTCATCCGTACCTTCTACAATACAGCCGCCGGGAAAACGGAAAACACCGGGTTTGATATCATATAAAGCCTGCACCAAGTCTTTACGAAGACCGTTCTTACGCTCTTTCCAAGTATCTACAGGGAAAAGAGAAACATGTTCCAGATCCACCGTTCCCGCACTTTCAAGGAAAATACGAAGATGAGCCTTGGGCTCCGTTCTCGGCGATTTCAATATCACCTCATATTGTTTCCAATCCTTCGAATTCACTATCAGTTCTTTTGACTCAAAAGCCTGACGTTCCTCCATCGTATCATTCTTGATCAATTCAATACGAAGTTTCTGGTTCTCACCACGTGCCCATACGGAAAAGCGATACTCAGCCCCTTCCTTGACACCTATGCCGAAAAAACCTTCGTTTTCAATTCCTGTGTGCTTTTCCCTGTGTCCGGAATTACCCAGACGGACGTAATGCGGATTTCGCTCGAACGGCCCCGTCGTCCATCAAGGTCACATTGCCGAAAATATTCCAACCCATAAAACGTTGCGGGAATTCAAATGAACGGTTCTTTATCAGTTCGGCATACAAGCTCCGTCCGCCCCATAATTAATGTCCTCAAAGAACAAACCATACATGGTTGGTTGTATTTCCGCACCTAATTTATTGGTCTGCACGACCATGTTGTGCGCATTCTGTGCATGTAGCGCTACTCCGGCAGCAAATACCCATGCTGTGAATAGAGTTCTGTGTAATTTCATGATAGTAATATTATTGATTTTTATTAGTCAATTCTCTTTCCCCACACAGAATGCCCTTGAGCATCCAGGCCGGTAAAAAGAATGGTTTCTGTTTCATTTTCCCAATCGTGTCCGGCAAAGATAATCAAATTGTTAATATCTTCTGTGGCTGTTTTTATATTAAGAAGTTGTTTTTTAACATTAAAATCCCAAGTTGCATCTCCAACACTGCCATCTGCTTCCAAAACAACACGGGCAGATAACGCCTGCTCCCCATTTCGCAAGTCCCCTTCACCCCACAATATTTGTCCAGCTTCCAAACTACGTTCCAAAGGCGGTTCCTGAATACGGATAATTTCCCACTCACCTACCAAATCTTCTTTAGTGAAAGAACGTGGAGCAGTACCTGCATAGCGTTCGGGAGAAACCACAGGCCATCCATTCACCGTAAAGAACACTTCGCGCACATGCAAATCCATCAACTGGTTCTGGGGGGAAAGCCGTCCCTGATGGACCATAAAATAACGGCCGTCACCGGCATCAATAAGACCGCAATGAGCCGTTCCCGCCCATCCCGGATGATTTTCGAAGCGGTAAGGAGCTGTCAATATAGGAACATTATTCGTTGTATCTTTTATATCCTCTCCGTAGAAATCCACAAAAGGTCCTTCGGGAGAACCGGAATAAGCGACACGTACATTATAGGTAGTCATCAGCGGATCGTAGGATGTAAACAGATAATATTTGCCAAGTTGGGGTTGATACATGATTTCCGGTGCTTCCAAGTTATCTTTCCGGTAATTGGCCCGGCGTGCTATCAAGTGCCCATGATCCTCCGGCTGCACAGTCATTCCTGTTTCGGGATTCAGTTCCACACAGTACAGACCACCGAAATAAGAGCCATAGTGCATCCACCACTTTCCGGTTTCCGGATCCTCAACCACAGAAGGGTCTATGGCATTCATCGCATCCCCTTCTCCTGTCTTAACCACACACCCTTTCTGTATCCAGGGACCTTCGGGAGAATCCGACTCGGCCATACCGATATAGGATGTATTCCTGCCGAATGCCGAAACACAATAATACAAACGATAAATACCCTGATAAGGCATCAAATAAGGAGCCCAGATATTAGTCGCCCCTTTTCCCTCCGCCTGACTATGAACCCATTCCATAGCCGGAGCAGGAATCTCGGGAAAAGCCCAGCCCACAAAATCCCAATGTACCAAGTCTTTTGATTTGCGTACCTGGACAAAACCCAGAGGCACATTCTTCTCTTTCGCCTCTTTCCGGTTCTCAGCAAAAATAGCATCGGTAGAATACAAATAATAAGTATCTCCTATTTTTTTACAAGCCGGGTCGTGTACATTATATGTTCCCCACTGCTTGTAATTCTCCATAGATGAAAGAGCGGTATAATCATCAGCCCAAGGATTGGGAGAAGGGACAGGCACGAAAGCCGTAGGTGCACTGCATGATACCAATATCCCTACGGCCAACAGGCCTAAACCGACCAACCTATTTATTATTAACCTTTTCATGTCCATGAATAATCTTTGAGGGAAAAATTGCTGTTTCATAGTATTTTTTTATTATGTGACCATTTGCTAATGTACTAATTTGTCAATGACATGCGGCATATAACGCAGCCAACTGTCACATTGACTAATTATTATTAATGCAAATATAACTGCAATCAAAAGCTCGCCAGGTGGACAATATCGCTTAAAGGGTGGACATTTGTGCAGCAGAGGGATAAAAATGATTTATTTGTTTTTGAGGAAAAACGAAAAGGTATATCTTTGTATAAGTAACGGTATATTCTTACGTCATTAATGAACAACACACTATGAAAAAACATTGTTTTCTATTCGCTCTGTTCATCTTTTTATCTAGTCTGTATATGCAAGCTGAAGGAACAGCCGGAAAATGGTCCGAACGTTATAATTTCACTGCCATTACGATGGATGAAGGACTGCCTCACAACTTTGTGATGATATATTGAAAGACAGTCAGGGCTTTTTATGGATCGCTACCCGCGGGGAAGGAATCGCCCGTTATGACGGTTATGAATTCACCGCCTTCCATATGGGAAACACCCGTATCAAGCTACGAAGTAACTTTATAAACAAACTGTGTGAGGATAACTTCAAGCGTATTTGGGCTGTCAGTGAAATGGGTATTGACATACTGGATATACAAACCATGCAGACAGTACAAGTCACTGATATGAAAGACAAACTTATTTCACTGTGTAACCGCCCCTCTCATCTTATTCTCCATAGCAAAGCGGGAAATATTTGGGTTTGTTCGGAAAACAATTTATTCAAAATTACCTTTGACAAACAAGGAGATATAAAACAAATCATTAAAACATGCGAAGTACCGGCAGGAGAATCCATCCGGACTATTTGTGAAGTAGAAGACTATCTCTGGATAAACTACAAAGACGGTATCTACCGCATCAAAGAATCGGCTATGGAAGTACAGGAACCCACATTCATTTCATCTGCCTTCAATTACCCGGTGTGTCCATACAAGTAATCTGCCGGAAAGAAAATGAAATTTGGATTGGCAGCGCACAAGGCCTTTTCCGATACAATATGGATACGGAACTGATGAAGCATTATATGTATGATCCGAATGACAATAGTTCGCTTTCCCAAAACTTTATCACAGACATAGCAGAAACAGGAGAACATACCATGCTGGTTGCCACCCTAAAAGGTATAAACCTTTATAATGCGTTGACAGACAAATTTGAGCGGATAAATAAAGATACCGGAGAAGGAGAAATTGTACAAAACACATTGAACTGTGACTTCGTAAACTGTCTGCTGACCGATGGTGACATTATCTGGGTAGGAACCGAAGTGGGAGGGCTGAACAAGATGAGCCGCCGGATGCTGTTGGTACAAAACTATTATCATATTCCCACCATTCCCGGAAGTCTTTCCCAAAATCCCGTCAATGCCATTTATGAAGACCCGTCGGGTGTTTTATGGGTAGGAACCGTAGAAGGAGGTTTGAACCGGCGGGCTCCCGGCAGCAACACTTTTGAGCACTATACTACCGATGCACCCGCCCACCTAAGCCATAATACCGTCAGTTGCTTTACCAGCGATAACGATGGAAGACTTTGGATGGGAACTTGGGGAGGAGGCATAGGATGGATAGATATGAAAAATCCGCAGAACAAACAATTTCACCACATAGAAATACCCGAATGCGGAGACTTCTCATGGGGATGGGCCGGAAGTATCTGCTATGACCACTTGAATAATGCCATCTGGGTAGGAACCAGTATCAATATCTATGTTTACGATTTGAAAACACAAACGCTCACCGAACCATTCAAGGGCATGAACCTAGGTGGAATTGAAGGTTGTACAGGATACTACATAGATAAGGATAACCACCTGTGGCTGGGACTTACAGAAGGACTTTGCCGAATAGATCTAAGCAGTTTGAAAGCCCCTAGACTGATTTATCAACTCTGGAGGATCAAGCTGGACGAACCGGAATCAAAGTTGAAGGAAAGGGTAACCTACATCACCCAGTCTAAAGACGGAACCCTATGGATAGGCAGCAACGGATATGGTTTCTACAAATCCTCACCAACAGAAAACGGAGAATATACCTTCCGCTCCTTCACCACCGAAGACGGACTGATAAACAACAGTGTCCGCTGCATATCGGAAGATAAAGAAGGGTATCTTTGGATTACCACCACCAACGGACTCTCCCGCTTCAATCCTAACAACAACAGCTTCTTTAACTATACCCGGAAAGACGGGCTATTATCCAACCAGTTCTATTGGAACGCAATATGCCGTGCCGCCAATGGAGATTTATATATAGGAAGTACCAAAGGACTGTCTGTGGTCAAGCCGGTCATAGATATAAACCCGAAGGAAGCTGTTCCCTTGGCGTTTACCCATGTCCGTGTGGCAAATAAAGAGCGATTGTACACAAACGGTACCTTACAGTTACACGAACGCGACAAATCTCTCTATATTGAATTTGCCGCATTGGATTATGATGCATCGACATTTGCCAATTATTATTACCGCTTGAAAGGATTTGACGACAAATGGATAAAAGTACCGGCCAACAGACGACAAGCCGCCTATACCAATCTGCGTCCCGGCAACTATACTTTCGAACTGCGTTATGCACCCGACGGCAAACAATGGCTGGAAGAAATGGCAGAACTCCACATTGCCGTATCACCTTATTTCTATAAAACCATCTGGTTCATTCTGTCCATATTGGTTCTTCTATCTTTCCTTATATATAAGGTATTATCATGGAGGCTTCGTTCGTTAAAAGAACAACAAGAAATACTCCACATCAAAGTAGAGGAACGTACCGTGAACTGGAAGAACAGAAAAAACTGCTTTCCACTCAGGCAAGCGAGCTCTATCGTCAAAACCAACTATTAAAACAGCAAAACGAAAAAATAACCAAACAAAAAGGGCAACTGATCCAAATGTCAAAAAAGGTGCAGGAATTGACGGTTGACAAACTCGCCTTCTTCACCAATATCACCCATGAATTCCGTACTCCGTTGACATTAATCGTAGGACCTATAGAAAGAGCATTGAAACTAAGCTACAATCCTCAAGTCATTGAACAATTACATTTTGTGGAGCGCAACTCAAAATACTTGCTCTCACTGGTCAACCAATTAATGGACTTCCGCAAAGTAGAATCAGGGAAAATGGAAATTGTCCGCAACCCGGGCAATTTTGCCAAATTACTCAATGAACTACTAGTACCCTTCGACGCATATGCTTCCGAAAGAGGAATAACCATCGAACGTCGCTTCCGCCTTCCTTCATGTGAAATAATGTACGATGAGGATGCCATGCATAAAGTGATTGTCAATTTAATAGGAAATGCTTTGAAATTTACCCCCAAAGGAGGACAAATTACCATCTATGCCACCCCCTTCCGCCAGGAAGAGCAGGAAAAGTTGTTCATCTGTATCCGGGATACAGGACCAGGACTTCCCGAAGAAGAGATAGACAAAGTATTCAACCGCTTCTACCAATCACAAAATAAGACGCATTCCTCTATCAACGGACAAAGCGGGACTGGAATCGGTCTCTATCTATGCAAACGAATTGTCCAGTTGCATGGAGGTTCAATTTGTGCCAAGAATAATCAGAGCAAAGGATGTTCTTTCCGTATTTTACTTCCTTTGCAATATGCCGATGCGGACAGTCTGCCCACACCAACAGAGCAAGTTAAAGAACCGGTCGACTCTCCGATGACATTGCAACCTGCCACCAATGGAAAACTGACGATTCTGGTAGTAGAAGACAACAAAGATATGCGCGACTATATCCGTTCCATTCTGGCCGAATATTATAACGTGCTCGAAGCATCCCAAGGTGAAGAAGCATTGACTGTGCTCCAATCCCAGAACGTGGATTTCATAGTCAGTGACTTGATGATGCCTGTCATGGATGGTATGGAACTGTCCCGCCGGGTAAAATCCAATTTTGCCATCTCGCATATCCCCTTCCTGATGCTTACGGCCAAAACATCCAACGAATCGCGCATTGAAAGTTTCCGTATAGGTGTAGACGAGTACCTTTTAAAACCATTTGATGACACTTTGCTGCTGGCCCGGATATCCAATATACTGGAAAACCGCAAACGTTTCCAACAAAAGTTCTCATACAGTATGGACGTGGATGCACTGAATATCGAAAAAGAATCCAGTGACAAGAAGTTCCTGGACAAAGCAATGCAGATTGTGAAAGAAAACTATAAGAACTCTTATTACGAAATAAGCGATTTCATCGAAGCAATGGGGGTAAGCAAAAGTTTGATGAACAAAAAAATGCAAAATCTGACGGGACAGTCTGCCGGACAATTCATGCGTAACTACCGGCTGAATCTTGCGCGGGAACTTATTATCCGTAACCGGCTGACGCACAATATGAATATATCTGAGATAGCATACGAAGTAGGATTCAATGATCCCAAATACTTCACACGCTGCTTTACAAAACATTTCGGAACAACACCCAGTTCGATGATGGAGAATGGAACCGACTGACTTATTCCAGAGCGTAAAATGAACGGATTGTATACCATAAATGCTCCGTTTTTCTACGCTCTCGTCTTGCTAAATAAATTATCTTTGCCCTACATTATAATAGCATATTTAATACCCATGAAAAAACAATTTATGACTTGGCTGCTTGCCATCACTACAATGTCAGCTTTTGCCCAACAAGCTACAGTTACAGGACCCGATTCCTTTTTGAAAGTAAATGTATCCGTAAAACAGGGTATCCCCGTTTATTCCGTTACCTATAAGGACAAGACCATCCTGGAAGATTCACCTTTAGGTTTCATTGCCAATGTGGGGGACTTCAGCCGGGATATGACTTTCACCGAACAAAAAGAGAATAAAATAGATAAGACCTATACACAAGACCGTATCAAACAATCACAAATTCATTATCAAGCCAATGAACTTACATGCACCTTTACCAATAAAGAAAAGAAAAATATAAATATAATATTCCGCGTAAGCAACAACGATATTGCTTTCCGCTACGAAATGCCCAAATATGGCGATACGGGAAGCATCGTGATAGAAAAAGAAACTACCGGTTTTGACTTCCCCTCCTTCACCACTACTTTCCTGTGCCCGCAAAGTGACGCCATGATAGGTTGGAAACGTACCAAGCCCAGTTATGAGGAAGAATATAAGGCTGACGCTCCTATGAATGTACGTTCACAATATGGGCACGGTTACACATTTCCTTGTCTGTTCCATGTAGGAGAAAATGGCTGGGCACTTATCAGTGAAACCGGAGTAGACAGCAAATACTGTGGTTCACACCTGAGCGATGCCACCGCCGACGGACTTTATACCCTCGCTTTCCCCATGCCCGAAGAAAACAACGGTAACGGTACGGCATCTCCCGGTCTTGCATTGCCCGGTTCCACTCCTTGGCGTACTATTACTGTAGGCGAAAACCTGAAGCCCATTGTAGAAACAACGATTCCATGGGATGTCGTGGAACCTCTTTACCCAACGGAGCATACATACAAAATGGGACGCGGAACCTGGAGCTGGATACTTTGGCAAGATGGCAGCATCAATTTCGACGATCAGAAAAAATATGTAGATCTTGCTGCCGCCATGGGATATGAATATGTATTGATAGACAACTGGTGGGATACCAACATCGGCCGTGAACGTATGAAAGACTTCATAGACTATGCACACAGTAAAAATGTAGATGTATTTTTATGGTATAGTTCCAGCGGCTACTGGAATGATATAGTGCAAGGTCCTACCAATTACATGGACAATCCCATTATCCGTAAAAAGGAAATGAAATGGCTGCATAATATAGGAGTAAAAGGAATCAAAGTAGACTTCTTCGGAGGTGACAAGCAGGAAACCATGCGTCTGTACGAAGCCATCCTGAGCGATGCGGATGATAATGGACTGATGGTCATTTTCCACGGCTGTACCCTTCCTCGGGGATGGGAGCGTATGTATCCTAATTATGTAGGAAGCGAAGCCGTGCTCGCATCGGAAAACCTGATTTTCCAACAACATTTTTGCGATGAAGAAGCATTTAATGCCTGTCTGCATCCATTTATCCGCAACACCATCGGTTGCATGGAGTTTGGTGGCACATTCCTCAACAAACGCCTCAACCGCAACAATGACGGCGGAAGCATACGCAAGACCACTGATGTATTCCAACTGGCAACAGCCGTTTTATTCCAAAATCCTATTCAGAATTTTGCGTTGGCGCCTAATAACCTGACCGATGCCCCCCAAGTTTGTTTGGATTTCATGAAGCAAGTTCCCACCACATGGGACGAAACAAGATTCATTGACGGCTATCCGGGCAAATACGTAGTACTGGCACGTCGCATGCCGATAAATGGTACATAGCCGGAATCAATGCACAAAAAGAACCGCTGAAATTAAAGTTGAACTTATCTATGTGTACTAAAGGAGATAAAGTGATGCTTTATCAGGACGATAAAAAACTAAATCCTCACGCTGAAGAGATAACATTAAAAAAGAATGATGAAGTCAGCATTACGATGCAGGCGGAAGGAGGATTTTTACTTGTGAAATAATTCCTTTCAGAGAATTTTATTTGTATTTTATCCCTCATGTAGCGGACAGTCCTTCACCAGGTTGTCCGGCTACATGACTTTATATAAAAAAAGCCTTCTCCTAAGCCTATCTCACCACCTCCAAAAGACGCAAACTATAAGCGGAATAAATACATTTTTTTCCATTATCCATTCGTCCACCCTATAAAACCGTTTGTCCACCCCTGTTTACGGTGTAAATTATACTTTTGTCATGCAATCGGTGCTCAATCTTTCGGAAGAGAACCCTGCTTTTAAAGTCTAATCCTAATCTTAAATATTATGAAGAATAGCTCCAGCATATTTATAAACTCTGTGGTTTGTCTACCTAGAGTATTCAACATTAGATTGTACAATAATCCAACATCTCAATTCAATACATCAGCAACAATTTAATCTACTAATTTAATACTTAAAAAATGAGGAAACATTTATTATTTTCCGTAATGCTTAGTCTGTGTGCTATGGGTGGCATGATGGTGTATCCCACACCTGCTATAGCTACCGTGGCACAATCTCCGGCTATCAAGGTTCGCGGTCAAGTTATCGATGAACAAGGTGAGCCCTTGACAGGAGCTACTGTCAGAATTAAAGGAGGACAAGGTGGAACCATTACCGATGTGGACGGAAACTTCCAACTGGAGGTTGCCGGAAACGCTATCCTTTCGATAAGCTATGTAGCTACAAGGAACGCGAAGTAGCCGTTCGTAACCGCGCTATCATTGAAGCCATCCAATTGCAACCCGACAACCAGATGCTGGAACAAGTTGTTGTCATAGGTTATGGCACACAAAAGAAATCCGATTTGACCGGTTCTGTAGCTGTAGTAGACACGGAAGCCTTGAAACAGACATCCCATTCCAATATCTCCACCATGCTCGAAGGTAAAGTATCAGGCGTACAAGTCACTTCCGACGGCAGCCCGGTGCCGACCCTACCGTCCGTATCCGTGGCGTCGGATCTTTTGGTGACACTTCTCCTCTTTATGTTATCGATGGTGTCCCCATGGGTACTTCCATCCGCGATTTCTCTTCAAACGATATTGAAACCATCCAAATTCTGAAGGATGCATCGGCTGCTGCCATTTACGGTTCGCGTGCAGCCAACGGTGTGGTCATCATCACTACCAAACGCGGTCAGAAAGACCAACCGCTGAAAGTAGACTACAATGGTACGTAGGTATGGACTACATTCCCAGTAGTGTCTATGACGTAATGGATGCCGACCAATACAGCCAGTACATCGGTCAGGCATGCGCCAACTCCAACACTCCGCTGCCCGGCGGTTACAAGCTGGACAGTACCACCGGAAAATATCATTTCCAGGATAACACCAATACCAACTGGTTTAAAGAAGTGTTCAAAACAGGTATCCGTCAAAATCACAATGTGAACCTCTCCGGTGGCGGTGCCCACAATACTTATAACGTTTCATTAGATTACTACAACCAAAAAGGTACACTGGAAGGCGCCGGTCCCAACTACGAACGTTACACGGCGCGTGTCAACAACACGATGGACACCAAATTCATCAAGTTCCATACCAGCCTGGTTTACTCTCACTCCGATCAAGACAACATGGGTTTGTCAAACGCTTCCGAATACGTTCAAGGTCTGTATGGAGACGTAACCAACATACTGCGTGGTACTTTGCTGATGCAACCCACCATCAAAGCCTACGACAACTCTACTTGGGTACTTGACAATCTGGTAGGGATCGCCAATAACTTCAACTATGACTCTTATGGTTATGGTGTTTACTACGACACCGTACATGGTGACATTTCAGCTTCCAACCCCTTGCTGGTCAATAACCTGTTAAAGCGCAATACCCGTGTAGACCGCTTTGTAGGAACAGCCTCTGCCGATGTGGATCTCCTGAAAATGATCGGTATTGACAGCAAAAACCACAAGCTCAACTATAAAGTCAATCTCTCTTACAGCAAAACCCATTGCAAGGACTTCACCTGGATTCCTGCATGGGTACAGAGCAACCGTGTCTATCTGGCCAAAAGCAACGAACGTCTCACCAAAGCTACCCGCTCCTTATGCCGATGCTTTGATTGAAAACGTGCTGACTTATGATGCCACCGTCGGCAAACACCATTTTAACCTGGTAGCCGGCCAGACTTACGAAGAAGAAAACACCGACTTGCTGACAGGCTGGGGCGTCAACTTCACCGAGCCTTACTTCTTGCAACTCCAGAATGCCGCCAACACTTACGCTGAAAGCTTCGAATACAAACACACCCTCCTATCCTACATCGGGCGTATCAACTACAACTACGACGAGCGTTATCTGTTCTCGGCAACCGTGCGCCGCGACGGCAGTTCCCGCTTGTCCCAAAATATCCGTTGGGGCACCTTCCCTTCTGTTTCTGTGGGATGGCGTTTCGACAAGGAGTCTTTCTTCCCCTTCAACAGAAACATTGTCAACATGTTCAAGGTACGTGCCAGCTATGGCGAGCTCGGTAACGAAAACATTGGTGAATACATGTATCAGGCTGTAATGGCACGTAATAACATGACTTATAGCTTTGGCAACACGCCCATCACCGGTTCTGCTATTTCCACTTTCGTAGACAACAACCTTTCTTGGGAAAAGAAGAAAAGCTACAACGTGGGTATCGACCTCGCCTTGTTCAACAACCGTCTGGAATTCACTGCCGAATGGTACAAGAACACCAGTGAAGACCTGCTTTATGCTGTTCCCGTTCCCGAACAAGCCGGTGTATCCAATACCACCGTAACAATGAACGCCGCTTCGATGAACAATTCAGGTTTCGAATTTGCAGCTACTTACCGCAACCGAGACCACGACTTCAAGTATGAAGTGTCGGCTAACTTAAGTACTGTCCGTAACCGCGTAACCTCATTGGGCTTCGGTACCGATTCATACATCTCCGGCGCCTACATCACCAACGTAGGTGAAGAGATCGGCAAATTCTACGGATGGGTTTATGATGCATCGCCCGCACACAAGCTGACTTGGACAACCATGCCACACAAGAAGGCGCCCAAATAGGTGACTGCCTCTATAAGGACGTAAGCGGTCCCGACGGAAAGCCTGACGGAAAGGTAGATGCCAATGACCAGGTAGTATTGGGCAGCGGTATGCCTAAGATCAATTTCGGTTTGAACGCCCGCTTCGAATACAAACGTTTCGACCTGAGCATCGCTACGTTCGGTGCACTCAACTATCATGTTAGCGACGACATCCACAACTCTCTGAACTCTTGCTATGGCTGGGGCAACAAAGACGTAGCCATGCTCGACGCCAATCGCTTCAGCGAAGACGGCAGCACCTATCTTTCCAGCGTACCACGTACCTATGTCACCAACAGTGCCAGCCTGGCCTGGAACGATCTCTTCAGCGACCGCAAAATTCAGAACGCAGCTTATTGGAAAATTGCCAATATAGAACTGGGCTACAACTTCCCCAACGAATGGTTTGGCAAATACGTATCGGATGTACGTTTCTACGTGTCGGCACAGAACCTGCACACCTTTACCGGCTACAAAGGTTACAATGTGGACTATGCAGGAGGTACCTTCACACCGGGATATAACTTCTGTTCTTATCCTACCGCACGTACCTTCATGTGTGGCGTTCATTTCACTTTCTAATCACTAAAAACATAACAATATGAAACTCAATAAATATGCATTGGTTCTCTTTTTGGGATTAGGCACATTGACTTCTTGCAATGATAATTTGGAGCTGTTAAATCCCAACCAGCAAACCTCAAACACATTCGGTTTCAATGCCGATGATTTGGAAGAGAGCGTTATTGCCGCCTATAACCATATCCGTATGGAAGGTTCTTACGCCCGTGTAGGCTACACCATTGATGTGTGTCGTGGCGATGAAGCCTGGAATTCATCACAAGTATGGTATCTGCCTTTCGATGACCTGAATGCGGAAGTAACCTCGGACATCACGTGGTGGCCCTGGCGCGAATGGTACTACACCGTTAATGTATGTAATTTTGCCATTTCCCGTTGCGATGAAGACAACAGCCAGCTTTCCGAAAAAATGAAACGCATCAAAGGACAAGTGCTCTTCCTGCGCGGTCTGTCATACTACAATCTGGTTGGTTATTACCAGAACCCGCCCCTCATCACAGATTATGCCACCTACTCTTCATTGGACGGGCTTTATACCGGCAACAGCACCTATGATGCCGTGCTGGACCAAGTGGAAAGTGATTTCAAAGAAGCCATGGAATTGTTACCCTCACGAGATCAAGGTGGCGAATGGGAAAAAGGACGTGCCACCTGTGGTGCCGCAGCCGGTTACTATGCCCGTGCGCTCATGGTACGCCATAAATTCAAAGACGCCCTTACTGTACTGAAAGACATTATCGGCAAAAAATATGGTACTTATGACTGATGGATAACTATGGCGACAACTTTCGTGAAGGTCCTGCCTATGAGAACAACAAGGAAAGCCTTTTCGAAGTGCAATTCCTTGACTTAGAATCACAAGGGACCGACGACGAGTGGACTCCGGTGAACACCAGCCCGAATGCCACCCAAGGTTCGGCCATCGAGAGTAACTTCGCTCCCGGCAATTATGGCGGTTGGGCCGACATTTCGGCTTCCCCCTGGCTCTACCATCTCTTCAAAGCAGAACGTACTACTGACGGCAAACTCGACCCGCGTCTGTACTGGACCATCGGTACTTACGAATCCGATTGGGAAGACTTTGAATATGGCAATGTAGCTTATACGAGCAAACTTACAGCCACCGACAACATCGTAACCAACAACACATACGGTGGTCTACCCATCGCCAAGTTCACAAACCTCCGTACCGGACTCTATAGCACCGTTATTACAGGTTTACACGATGGAATCAACTTGCGTCTGATGCGCTACTCCGACGTGCTGCTCCGTGCTGCCGAATGTGAAAACGAAGTCAACGGCCCCACACAACAGGCCATCGACTGGATTAACGAAGTACGCAACCGCGCTGACTTGCCCGATCTGGAACTGGCTGACTTCCCTACAGCCGACAAACTCTTCGAGCAGATTGCCAATGTGGAGCGTCCGAAAGAATTTGGTTGTGAGTTCGGACGCGGATTCGATCTTATCCGCTGGGGATTCTTCTATAAGAATGATCGTTTGCAACAACTTAAGGAGCACAGTGTCGTACGCCGTTCTGTAACCGGAACCAAAGATCCTGTAGACTACAACGATATCGCAACCGACTCCGAACTAAAAAGTTCTTTTGACACCTACTTACCCGGCACGAATTTCTGCCCATCGTACAACAGTTGTTGAACAAGAACCCTAACCTAAGTGGTAACTCTGCCAACTTTAGCACGGACAACTCTACTTATTTCAGTGAGAACGGATGGACTGTTCATCGGTGGTTGACTTAAGCAAATAAACAAACCTATTAAAATGTAAGACAATGAGAATACTCAATAAATTAGTATACGCTTGCTGTTCCATCGCCTTCGGGTTGATGGCATTGCCAAGCTGCGAGGGTGGCGAGCTGTATGATGTTAACGCCCCCGACTGGATTTCCGAGAAAGTGGACTCCATAGCAAATTCAAAGAAAGATCCGGAAGAAGAAGTGCTGGAGGGCATGCAGGAAGATGTCTACTCCTTCGGTAATGCGGACTACACCTCCGGTTTCTGGACAGCTTTCTCCAAGTATTACGTCGTGCCCGATGGTCAGAAGTGGCATGGAGTGTTCAACCTCAACATCAACCCTGCCGACAATACCTATTATAAAAACTTCGCCCTAGTCATTACCAATGACGCAGACCGCGGAGGTGAAGGATACACGGAATATGGCGCTTATCGTTTTGATACCACAAACGATACTTTGGCCTATAACTCCCAATGGGGTTCCCATCTCTTCTTCAAATACACCTCCAGCACACTGATGCTGTCACCCGTTGACAATCTGGACGAAACTGTACAGAAATTGGGCGGCAAAGTAACACTCACCGTAGACCGCACCAATGAAAATGCCTTCTCTATCAAAATCCAGAACGCCTCGGCAACCAAAACCTACAAACAGCCGTACAAGTTACCCAATCTGAATGCAGACGCGAGCAATACCAACATCCGCTGCTTCCTGGTACCCGAAGGCTCTTACATCAACTTCTTGCAATCGAACATCGTTCCTATCGGCGGCCTTACCTCTGCCGAAGACAAGAATCCGCTCTTGATGGTACTGCAAAATGTACCCGATCAGGTCAATGCCGGCACCTCACTCGAAGAAGCCGTGGCCGGGATTACTGCCATCGTCAGCTTCGAAGAAGGGGTGACTAAGACCGTAACTGCAGAAGAACTCCAGTTCACTGCCATCCCCAATATGAACGAACTGGGCACGAAGACACTGGTAGTCATCTACAACAAGACCTTCAAGGGCGAGAATTGCAACCAGCCGGTGGTGGCCAATGCTACGTTTGAAGTAGTGGAAAAGATTGTATCCATCCAAGTGACGGCTCAACCTGCGCACACGCAGTATTACTATTATACTTCGGCAGCAACGGAAACGATGACCGACCGTACGCTGGCATTCCTTCCCGAAGGATTGGAAGTAACGGCTACTTATGCCGACGGAAGCACAAGAGTAGTAGACAACGCCAAACTCCATTTCTCTGCCATTCCTGCCAAAGCCGGTACGCAGACCGTAACCATTACTGCCGAAGAAGTTACCGCTACCGTAGAAGTCAAAGTTGCCGAATCTGTGGTTGCCGCTGTGAGCAACTCAGCCGGTATCATAGGAGCCGAAGACAATTCAACGGGTTGGTGGACTGTCTTTTCTGACAATTTCAACGTGCCGGCAGGTGAAACCAGATCCATCAGCTTCACCAATTACACCAGCCAAGCTAATAACTGGAGCAACTTCGCTATCGTTCTCCGCAAAGCCGATCTTGCCGAATATGCAGTGGTACGCGCCGACAACTATGGATGGGGTGCAGGATACGATGGAAATGCCAGCCTCGTTCACAACGGTACACAAGGCGACTGGGCTGCTTGGCTTGCCGATATGAACGGAGCCAAAGTCACCGTCTACGTGACCAATTGCGGCAATGGTACAGCCGACATTCAAGCAATAATGAAAGGCACTTCAGGTACTTCCTATGCCCAATACTATTTAGGGATCAACAAATTGGATATGAACGACTTGAACTTCGCTTTAACGATTGAAGGCGGCCATCTCGTCTTCTAATCCGAATCAGTAATCACACAAGCCATGCCGTTTTCCTCAGGAAGAAGCGGCATGGTCTTTAAACTATCAACAGATGAAAAAACTATTACCATTGTGGATGTTCTTACCAATATTCCTTGTTTTAGCCGCTTGTTCTGACAACAGCGAAGATATAGACCGCTATTATGCAACTGTAAGTACTCCGAAAGTAACTACAACCACACCCACCTCGTTGACCGTCACCGCATCGGTTACAGGTGATCTGAACCAAATAGTCAAGAAAGGCTTCTGTTACAGTGCAGCAGCTTCCGTACCGACTATCAAAGACCACGTGGTGGATGCCGATGAGAATTTCAGTGCTTCCCTCTCAACCTTGACCTCCGGTACCTCCTACTATATCCGTGCATACGTCTACTGTGACAGCCGTTATGTCTATTCAGAGGTGGTCACGGCCACCACAGAAAGCTTAAGCTTAGACGATGAACTCAAGAATTACGTGGCCCCCACCTACTCCGATGACTATACCTCGATAAGTGACTGGAGCAAACGCTCTCAATGGAATCTTGCCAACGTACACGACCCCTCGGTTGTATTGGCCGAAGATGGTTATTATTACATGTATCAGACGGATGCTTCATACGGCAACGTCCACACCGCAGGCGGCCACTTCCACGGTCGTCGCTCCAAGGACCTTGTCAACTGGGAATACCTCGGCGGTACAATGAAGAACCTGCCCGAATGGGTAGTGCCCAAGCTCAATGAAATACGAAAAGAAATGGGACTTGCCGAAATCAATCCTAATGTTAATGACTTCGGCTATTGGGCTCCCGTAGTACGCAAGGTAAAGAACGGCCTCTATCGCATGTACTATTCCATTGTCTGCCCCGGCACACTCAACGGTGGCAACACCTGGTCGGAGCGCGCCTTTATCGGCCTGATGGAAAACAACGATCCCTCCAACAACGACGGATGGGTAGACAAAGGCTACGTCATCACCAATGCTTCCGACAAAGGACTTAACTTCAACGTGAAGCCGGATGATTGGGCCAATTGCTATTATAAATGGAATGCCATCGACCCCTCTTATGTCATCACGCCCGAAGGCGAGCACTGGTTGGTCTACGGTTCATGGCATAGCGGCATAGCCGCTCTCAAGCTCAATAGCGAAACAGGCAAGCCTGCCGAAACTTTGGGCCAACCTTGGGCTACAGGCCAAGCACCTGCCAAGTATGGTCAGTTGATCGCCACCCGCCAGACAGGTAACCGCTGGCAAGCCAGTGAAGGTCCCGAAGTCATTTACCGCGATGGCTACTACTACCTCTTCCTGGCCTACGACGCTCTCGACGTGCCTATAACACCCGTGTGGTCCGCTCGAAAAGCATCACCGGTCCCTACGTGGGCATTGACGGCAAAGACGTGACCGCCGGTGCCGATGCACTGCCCATAGTGACTCATCCTATAAGTTCAGCAAAGGCTACGGCTGGGTAGGCATCGCCCACTGCGCTATCTTCGACGATGGCAAAGACAACTGGTTCTACGCCTCACAAGGCCGTCTGCCTAAGGATGTTCCGGGCATCAACGCCAGCAACGCCATCATGATGGGGCACGTACGCAGCATCCGCTGGACGAAAGACGGTTGGCCTCTCGTAATGCCTGAACGCTACGGAGCCGTTCCCAAGGTAGCCATCACCGAAGAAGAATTGCCCGGCAATTGGGAACACATCGACCTTACATACAAATATGGAGAGCAGAGAACTTCAGCAACAATGACTCTCGCCGCCGACCACACTATCACCGAAGGTATCTGGAAAGGCAGTACGTGGAGCTATGATGCCGCCCAACAGATTCTGACTGTCAACGGAGTGGAACTTTATCTGCAACGCGAAACCGACTGGGAAGCCAGTCCGCGCACCCATACCATCGTCTATGCCGCTATGCCAACAACAAGACGTATTGGGGAAAGAAGTCCAAATAAACATTCCCGCTCCGCACGCAAACTTCATATAGAAACACCACCACTGCCCCGTAAAACAACACCAAGGTTTATGAGGCAGTGGTCCTGTTTTACAAGTCAATAGCAGAAATTAAAGATCATTAAACAGATACAAGAGAAACCTATTTCATGAAAAGGAAAAAGAGTTAGGTTCCCTAATCTCCATACAAAAAATCATTATTTTGTTCTTTTACGTTCAAAGACAACCTTTTATCCTAATTCTTACTTTTATTTATCACCATAAATCTCTATTCCTTAAACCAACAAACATCATTTGTAGACAAGCAGAGGACATCAGCATCAGATTTTTTGTTAATTATTAGCCAAATACACACTTTAATTTATAACTTTGCAATTCTAATAGAATGAATTATGGAAAATAAACTAACCATTTACAATACATTAAGCCGTCAAAAGGAACTTTTCGTTCCCTTGCATGCCCCTCATGTAGGTATGTATGTATGCGGTCCTACCGTATATGGCGATGCCCATTTAGGACACGCACGCCCCGCCATCACGTTCGATATCCTGTTCCGTTATCTTACCCATCTGGGATACAAGGTACGTTATGTCCGTAACATTACCGATGTCGGTCATCTGGAACACGATGCAGACGAAGGCGAAGATAAAATCGCCAAAAAGGCCCGTCTGGAGCAACTGGAACCCATGGAAGTAGTGCAATATTACCTCAATCGCTACCACAAGGCAATGGAAGCCTTGAATGTACTTCCACCCAGTATCGAGCCACATGCATCAGGTCATATCATTGAACAGATAGAGCTGGTAGAAGAAATTCTGAAAAACGGCTATGCTTATGAAAGTGAAGGTTCCGTTTATTTCGATGTAGCAAAATACAACAAAGACCATCATTACGGCAAACTGTCCGGCCGCAACCTGGACGATGTGCTGAACACCACCCGCGAGCTGGACGGTCAAAGCGAGAAGCGCAATCCTGCCGATTTCGCCCTGTGGAAATGTGCACAACCCGAACATATCATGCGCTGGCCCAGCCCGTGGAGTAACGGATTCCCCGGTTGGCATTGTGAATGTACCGCAATGGGTAAGAAATACCTGGGCGAGCATTTCGATATTCATGGAGGGGGAATGGACTTAATTTTCCCACACCACGAATGTGAAATCGCACAAAGCGTGGCTTCACAAGGAGATGACATGGTTCACTATTGGATGCACAACAACATGATTACCATTAATGGACAGAAGATGGGAAAATCATACGGCAACTTCATTAACTTGGATGAGTTCTTCCACGGTACCCACAAGTTACTGACCCAAGCCTACAGCCCCATGACCATCCGTTTCTTCATCCTTCAGGCACATTACCGCAGTACAGTGGACTTCAGTAACGAAGCATTACAAGCAGCCGAAAAAGGATTGGAACGGCTGACAGAAGCTGTGAAAGGTCTTGAACGCATCACTCCGGCAACACAAACCACCGGCATAGAGGGGGTAAAAGACTTGCGTGAAAAGTGTTATACAGCCATGAATGATGACTTGAACTCACCGATTGTCATTGCCCATCTGTTTGACGGCGCCCGTATGATTAATACGGTTCTGGACAAGAAAGCCACTATTTCCGCAGAAGATCTGGAAGAACTGAAAAGTATGTTCCATCTCTTTATGTACGAAATCCTGGGTCTGAAAGAAGAAGCCGCCAATAACGAGGCACGTGAAGAGGCATACGGCAAAGTAGTAGATATGCTGCTGGAACAACGTATGAAAGCCAAAGCCAATAAAGACTGGGCTACAAGCGATAAAATCCGTGATGAGCTGGCCGCTCTTGGCTTTGAAGTGAAAGATACCAAAGACGGTTTCACATGGAAACTGAATAAATAGGATACATAGAGCGACACTATATTTTTCACCACAGACTATACAGATTCACACAGATTACCCACCTGACAATCAATGATTTAAGAAGCATCTGCGTTTATTTGTATAATCTGTGGTGAACCTTTCAGATAACCATCAAAACTGAAAAATCTCCCTTCGGATGGTAATACTTATTTTTAAATAACTATTTTTGCGGAAATTATACAAAACTGCTTATCACACCAATCCAATGCTAGCTGAGAATAAGATAACTTTAGCGTCCCTGTATAAGATTTTGTTTGAAGAAGAGCCACTGACACTCTCCGACCAATGTATGCAAAAATTGGAAGAGAGTTTCCATTTTCTGAAAACATTCTCCAACGACAAGATCATCTATGGCATCAATACCGGCTTTGGACCGATGGCCCAATACCGTATTGAAGATGAATCCTTGTCACAATTACAGTATAATATCATCCGCAGCCATGCCACCGGAGCAGGGCACCCCCTTCCGGAACTCTATGTCAAAGCTGCCATGATAGCGCGTCTCTATACTTTTCTGCAAGGAAAATCCGGCATACATAAAGAACTGGCATTGCTCATTACCGAGTTTATCAACCGGGGGATTACTCCATACGTACCCGAACACGGCAGTGTAGGGGCCAGTGGCGATTTGGTACAGCTTGCCCATATCGCCCTCACCCTGATTGGAGAAGGAGAGGTCTTTTACCAAGGCAAGAAAAGAGATACGGCATCCGTTTTGGCGGAAAACGGATTGCAACCCTTCAAAATGCATATCCGCGAAGGGCTTTCAGTGACCAACGGCACTTCGGTAATGACAGGTATAGGCATTGTCAACCTGATTTATGCCCGCCAACTGATGCATTGGGCAGTAGGCGCATCGGTCATGATGAATGAAATTGCCGCCTCGTACGATGATTTCATGTCTGAACCGCTGAACGAAGCCAAACGGCATGAAGGACAGCAAGAGATAGCCCGCATGATGCGCCAATGGGTGGAAGGCAGCCAATGTGTACGCAAAAGAGAGAATGAACTTTACAACGGAAAACACGAAGAGAAAATCTTCACCCATAAGGTTCAACCCTATTATTCGTTGCGCTGCATCCCACAGATTCTAGGACCGGTTTATGATGAATTGCTCAATGCCGAAAAAGTATTGATAAACGAAATAAATTCAGCCTGTGACAACCCGATAGTGACCCCGACACGCAAAACGTGTATCATGGCGGTAATTTTCACGGAGATTACGTTTCTTTTGAAATGGATAAACTGAAAATAGCGGTCACCAAACTGGCCATGCTTGCCGAACGGCAGATCAATTACTTGTTTCACGACCGCATCAACGGCATTCTGCCCCCCTTTGTCAATATGGGAGTGCTGGGATTGAACTATGGTTTGCAGGCGTCACAATTTACCGCGACTTCTACCACAGCGGAGTGCCAGACTTTGTCCAATCCGATGTATGTACATAGCATCCCCAACAACAATGACAATCAGGATATTGTAAGCATGGGAACCAATTCCGCACTGCTGGCAAAAACAGTCATAGAAAATGCTTATCAGGTGATGGCTATCCTGATGATGGGTATTGTACAAGCTGTAGACTGTTTGGAAATAGCCGATCGGCTAAGCCCCCGGTCACAACAAGTATATAAAGAGATACGAGCATTTTTTCCTGTGTTCCGGAAGATACGCCTAAATATAAAGAGATAGAAAGAATGATGGTATATCTTAAAAAAGGGAGGTTTCAAGAAAAATGAAATACGCATTAGTAACAGGAGGAAGCCGGGGTATCGGACGGGCTGTATGTCTGAAACTGGCCGAAATGGGATATCATATACTGATAAACTACCAAAGCAACGATACGGAAGCCGAAGCCACCCTGCAACAGATACGGGAACAAGGCTCGGACGGCGAACTGATGAAATTTGACGTGACAGACGCAGTAGCCACACACGCCGCACTGAACGGTGGATGGAGAAGCATCCCGATACCTACATTGAGGTACTGGTGAACAATGCCGGTATACGCCGTGACAACCTGATGCTGTGGATGGAACAGGATGAATGGAGCCGGGTGTTGGATATCAGCCTGAACGGTTTCTTCAACGTCACCCAACCCTTGCTGAAAAATATGCTGGTAAAGCGATTCGGACGTATCATCAACATCGTTTCCCTGTCGGGTATCAAAGGAATGCCGGGACAAACCAACTATTCGGCAGCCAAAGGCGGAATGATAGCCGCCACCAAAGCACTGGCACAGGAAGTGGCCAGAAAACACGTGACGGTGAACGCCGTAGCACCGGGATTTATCCGCACGGATATGACCAACGGCATTGATGAAAATGAATGGAAAAAACAGATACCGGCAGGACGGTTCGGCGAACCCGGAGAAGTAGCCGCACTGGTAGGCTTCCTGGCATCGGAACAAGCCTCCTATATCACCGGAGAAGTAATTTCCATCAATGGAGGAATCTATACATAAGCAGAAGATGAGAAGAGTAGTGATTACAGGCATGGGTATTTATTCGTGCATAGGCAAGAACCAAGATGAGGTGAAAGACTCTTTGTTCCAAGGGCGTTCCGGCATCGGCATCGATCCGGCACGTAAAGAGATGGGGTATTTTTCCGCATTGACAGGACTTGTCGAACGTCCTGATTTAAAGAAGTTATTGGACCGCAAAAAGAGACATAGCCTCGCCGAACAGGGAGAATATGCCTATATGGCTACCTTGGAGGCATTCCGTCAGGCACAAATAGACGAGGAGTTTTTATTGGATCATGAAGTAGGCATATTGTATGGAAATGACAGTAGCGCCGCTCCGGTAATCGAGGCCATTGATGTCATTCGTGCCAAGAAGAATACGGCTATGGTGGGCTCCGGTTCTATCTTCCAGTCCATGAACTCTACGATTACCATGAACCTTTCGGTTATTTTCCATTTGAAGGGAATTAATTTTACCATATCGGGAGCTTGTGCCAGCGGTTCACACGCCATCGGCATGGCGTATCTTCTTATTAAATCAGGACTTCAGGATTGCATTCTGTGCGGAGGGGCACAAGAGGTAAATCCTTACTCCGTGGGTAGTTTCGACGGATTGGGCGCGTTCTCCACCCGTGAGGACGAACCGGAAAAGGCATCGCGCCCCTTTGACAAGGGACGGGACGGTTTGGTACCCAGCGGAGGAGGCGCCAGCCTGGTACTCGAAAGTTATGAATCAGCCGTAAGGCGCGGAGCTACTATTCTGGCAGAAGTCATAGGATACGGTTTTTCATCCAACGGAGATCATATTTCCGTACCGAATGTGGACGGTCCCAGACGCTCTTTACAGATGGCAATCAACGATGCGGGCATTCCCTTGGAAGAAATCCAATATATCAATGCACACGCCACTTCCACCCCCGTGGGAGATTTGAATGAGGCAAAAGCCATAGCGGAAGTGTTCGGAAACCATCGACCTATGTCACATCCACCAAGTCACAAACCGGACATGAGATGTGGATGGCAGGCGCCAGTGAAGTCATTTATTCCATCTTGATGATGAATAACGGATTTATCGCTCCTAATCTCAATTTTGAAGAACCCGATGAAGCCTCTGCTCTGCTGAACATCCCCTCCCGGAGGATAGAAACGGAATTTGACACCTTCTTGTCCAACTCATTCGGATTCGGAGGAACCAATTCCTCACTGATTATCTGTAAATTTAAAGAAAACAATTAATTCAAACCAATATATAAATTTATGACCAACGAAGAAATCATCGAAAAGATCAGAACCACCCTGGCCGAAGAATTTGAGATTGATGTAGAACAGATCCAACCGGACGCACCTTGATGCAAACCTTGGAATTGGATAGCCTTGACCTGGTGGATATGGTAGTACTGATTGACAAGAATTTCGGTTTCACCGTTACAGCCAAAGATTTTGCCGGTATCAAAACCTTCCAGGATTTCTATAATCTGGTAATTTCACATATGCAAAAAGAAGACTGATGTCCGAAACATGGAAAGGTAAGACAAGAGGAGGCACATTCGGATACATGTTCTTTATCTACATGATCCGCTGTCTGGGGATAACTGCGGCCTACGGCTTCCTGGCATTGGTCGTCCTCTACTTCATACCTTTCGCACCGAAAGCAACGGGCAATACTTGGAGTTACGCACGGAACAGGCTGAAATACGGACGGCTGAAATCCGTCGCACTGCTCCTGAAAAACTATTACCGGCTGGGACAAATATTGATTGACAAAGTGGCCATCGGCAACGGAATGACCGGCAAGTATCATTTCAAGTTTGAGAACTATCAGGCATTTTTAGACGTACTAAACGGAAACACCGGAGTAATTATGATTGGCGCCCATGTGGGCAACTGGGAAATAGGCGCTCCTTTCTTCGATGAATATGGCAAAAAGATCAATATCGTCATGTTTGATGCCGAACACAAGCGGATAAAGGAGATTTTGGAAAAGAACGCCTCTACGCGAGACTACAAAATAATTCCGGTGAATGAAGACAGCCTGACACATGTATTCCGCATCACGGAAGCGCTGGACCGCCGGGAGTATGTCTGCTTTCAGGGAGACCGCTATCTGAATAAAGAGAAATTACTCACGACTTCTTTCATGGGAAAAGAAGCCAAATTTCCGATGGGCCCTTTCCTGCTGGCTTCGAAGTTAAAAGTACCCGTCGTATTCTATTTTGCCATGCGTGAAGCCCAAAGAACGTATCGTTCCATTTCTTTATAGCCGAGACAGTAGTACGGACGAAAGAGAAACGGGCCGAACAGGCATTATTGGAGCAATATACACAAACGCTGGAAAAGATTGTCCGGCAGTATCCGGAACAAGGTTCAATTACTACCCGTTCTGGACATAAAATAAATCTGGTATGATGCATAAAAGATATACAAAAGAACAATGTACGGCTGCCGAAGCGCAAAGACTGGCACAAGAGATAGCTTTCGGTCCTGTGGTATTCCAAGTATCGCGCCTGATGTTGAAATTCGGAATTTTCCAATTATTGTCCGGCAAACGGGAAGGATATACGCTGCAAGAAATCAGCGGGCGGACCGGACTGACACGCTATGCGGCACAAGTATTACTGGAAGCATCGCTGACCATCGGAACCATCCTGTTGGAAGAAGACCGTTATGTACTGGCCAAGGCAGGCTGGTTTCTGCTGAACGATAAAATGGCTCGTGTCAATATGGAATTCAACCACGATGTGAACTATCAAGGCTTGTTCCATCTGGAAGAAGCTCTTTTAAACGGGCGTCCGGAAGGATTGAAAGTATTCGGAGAATGGCCTACCATTTACGAAGGTCTGTCCCAATTGCCGGAACAGGTACAGAAAAGCTGGTTCAGCTTTGATCATTTCTATTCGGACCAGTCATTCGGCAAAGCATTGGAAATCGTGTTCAGCCATCACCCGAAACGCTTGCTCGATATTGGCGGGAATACCGGCAGATGGGCCACACAATGCGTACAATATAATAAGGAAGTGGAAGTAACCATCGTGGACCTGCCTCAACAACTGGAAATGATGAGAAAGCAAACGGCCGGTTTGCCCGGTGCCGAACGCATACACGGTCACGGCGCCAATCTGCTGGATCGGGACGTGCCCTTTCCCACGGGTTTTGACGCTGTATGGATGAGCCAGTTTCTGGACTGCTTCTCGAAAGAAGAAGTCATCAGCATCCTGACCCGTGTGGCACAATCCATCGGCAAAGACAGCAAAGTCTATATTATGGAAACATTATGGGATCGCCAACGGTATGAAACAGCATCTTATTGCCTGACACAAATCAGCCTCTACTTTACAGCAATGGCCAACGGCAACAGTAAGATGTTCCATTCGGATGACCTGATCCGCTGCATTGAAAATGCCGGATTGGAAGTGGAAGAAATTCAAGATAACATAGGACTGGGACACAGTATCCTGCAATGCAGACTGAAATGAGCAGCAAAGAAATCATCTGTCAGGGAGAAGAGCTGTTCCGGCTGATTCCCCAACGCCCGCCCATGGTAATGATAGACCGCTTCTATGGGATAGAAGAAGATACATCCTGGTCAGGGCTGACCGTCACTACCGACAACCTGTTCTGCCGGGACGGAGTACTACAGGAAACGGGAATCATAGAGCACATCGCCCAGTCGGCAGCGGCACGTGTAGGTTATATCTATATGCTGCGGAAAGAACCTGTACCATTAGGTTTTATCGGTTCGGTAGAAAGATGAAACTATTCCGTCTTCCTTCTGCCGGAGCAGAACTATATACCGGTATAACCATCGTTCAGGAAGTATTTGATATCACCCTGATTACCGCCGAGGTAAAAGAAAACGATGAATTGCTGGCCGAATGCCGGATGAAAATATATCTGAAGAAAGAATGAAACGAAAAACAAGTCCACATCAGGCGGCACTGACAGACCGGACCACCATCAAAGTCCGCTTCAGTGAGATAGATTCCATGCAGATAGTATGGCATGGAGAATATGTGCGTTATTTCGAAGACGGACGCGAAGCTTTCGGAAAGCGGTACGGTCTGGACTATATGAGCATCTACCGGGAAGGATATGTAGTTCCTATCGTAGATCTGACCTGCCAGTTCAAACAACCGCTGTCTTTTGGCGAGGAAGCGATTGTCGAGACACGGTTTATCCACAGTGATGCCGCCAAATCCTTTTTGAATACACCATCTACCGGGCATCGGACCAATACATTGTGGCAACAGGAACCACTACACAGGTATTCCTGAATACAAATAGAGAACTGGAACTGGTTAATCCTGCCTTTTACATAGAGTGGAAAAAGAAATGGAACATCATCTGACTACCTATATCACCCATGATACCCTGATCAGCGCGCTGGGTTTCGGCACACAGGAAAATCTGGAAGCCATCCGGAGCTATCACAGCGGTATCACCCTGCAGACGGACAAACGGATTGCGGACACTCCCCTATTGGCAGCCACTCTCTCGCAAGATAGATTGCAACAACAAGCGGAAGCCATAGGAGTAAGTGGCTATCCCCGGATGGAACAACTGTTCATACTGACTATCAACGAACTCATCCGTCAGTCCGGACAAACTTTGGAAGACAAAACCTGCGGACTCATCCTCTCCACCACCAAAGGGAACATCGATTTACTGGCCCGTCATACGGAACATCCCGATGAAGCGGTCTTTCTTTGGAAAATGGCAGAAAACATTGCCGGTTATTTCCATGCCGAGGAACGGATGCATGTCATTTCCAATGCCTGCATTTCAGGAGTGTCAGCCTCATAGCAGGAAAACGCATGATAGAGAACGGTATCTACCGCCGGGTAATCGTAGCGGGAGGTGACCTTCTCTCTCATTTCATCACCAGCGGTTTCGGGTCTTTCCGGTCTCTCAGCTCCCGCCCATGCCGTCCGTATGACAGCAGCCGTGACGGATTGAACTTGGGAGAGGCCTGCGGAGCCGTATTGCTCAGTTCAGAAGGAACAGAAGAACATGTTATCCTTTCGGGAGGAGCCGTCAGTAACGATGCCAACCACATCTCCGGTCCTTCCCGCACGGGAGACGGACTCTATTTCGCCATCCGCCAAGCCATGCAGGAAGCAGGAACAGCCCCTCAGGATATCAGTTTTGTGAATGCTCACGGCACAGCTACCGTATACAATGACGAAATGGAATCCAAAGCCCTCACACTGGCTCATCTGGAACAAGTGCCCGTCCATAGTTTGAAGCCCTATTTCGGCCATACCTTGGGAGCATCGGGAATCATTGAAAGCATTGTCTGTATGCACGAACTGAAACAAGGCATCCTGTTCGGCACTCCGGGTTACGAAACACCGGGAGTTCCTATGCCGATACCGGTCTATGCCACCCACCGGAGCATCCCGATGAAACATTGCGTAAAAACCGCTTCGGGATTCGGCGGATGCAACGCAGCCATTGTCTTATCTTTACCGGAATATACTCCGTTCAAGGATGAGGACAACACCTTGCCCGAAATCCGATGTACACGGGAGGTTCGTATTGAAAACAGTTCTGTCTTCATAAACAACGAACTTATTTTTCATTCCGAAGAACCGGATTTCGGCACATTTATACGTGATACCTATAAAAAAACAGGCGGAAACAACCTGAAATTCTATAAAATGGATGACCTTTGCAAATTGGGATATGTGGCCGCCGAATACTTGCTGGAAGGTAAGACATTCGCTCCACTGGAAATGGGGATGTTACTTGCCAATGCCGCTTCCTCTCTGCATACGGACATCAGACACCAGCAACTGATAGACCGGGAAGGAGACCAGGCAGCCAGTCCGGCTGTATTTGTTTACACACTACCAATGTAGTGTCCGGCGAGATTTGCATCCGCCACAAGATACAAGGGGAAAACACCTTTTTCATAACTGAAGCCTATCAGCCGGAGAAACTGGAAAGATACGCACGTATAGTCATGCAAAAAGGGAAACTGAACTATTGTATCATCGGGTGGTGTGAATTATGGAAGAACACCTATAAAGCAGTATTTAAACTGATTGAAAAACAATAAAGAATATGGAAGAATTGATTGATAAACTGAAAGTTGAATTAATAGAAGCATTGAATCTGGAAGAAATCACTCCGGAGGACATTGACAGTGAAGCACCTTTATTCGGAGATGACGGTCTGGGCCTTGACTCGATTGACGCATTAGAGATTATCCTGATTCTGGAAAGGAATTATGGAATCAAGATAGAGAATCCTGCCAAAGGCAAGGAAATATTCTATTCGGTACGTACCCTGCAGACTACATCACCGCCCATCAGAAATGAGGAAGATCTATGTCACCGGTCTGGGAGTGATTTCGGGCATAGGACAAGGAGTAAAAGAAAATCTGGACTCCTTAAAATCCGGAAAACACGGTATGGGGAAAATCACCCTTTTCCCCACCGTGCTTGACGTACCCGTGTCCGAAGTGAAACAAAGCAATGAAGAATTAAAGCAAATCCTGTTCCTTCCATCCGGCAAAACGTATTCACGTACAGCCTGCTAGGCTTGTTGGCAGCTCAAGAGGCAGCCCGTGATGCGGAACTCGATTTCGCTTCTCCCCGTATCGGACTCATTTCTTCCACTTCCATCGGAGGAATGGATGCAAGCGAGCGGTTTTATGCCTCTTTCCGGGAAGATAACCGGAAAGGGAGATTACGTGACATTATCTCCCATGACTGTGGGTCCAGTACCGAAATGATAGCCGCTTATTTGGGAGTGAAAGGAACGGTGACCACCCTCAGCACCGCCTGTTCTTCCGCCGCAAATGCCATTATGTTAGGGGCACGCCTCATCCGGCACGGTCTGCTGGACGCTGTCCTTGTAGGCGGAACGGATGCCTTATGCCGTTTCACGCTCAACGGTTTCAATTCATTGATGATACTGGACAAAGAGCACTGCCGCCCTTTCGACCGCACACGTGCCGGACTAAACCTGGGAGAAGGAGCCGGATACCTTGTTCTTCAATCTGATAAATCCCTTACTAAAGCTCCTTATTGCGAACTCAGCGGTTACGCCAATGCCAATGAAGCCTACCACCAGACAGGAAGTTCCCCCGACGGAGACGGGCCTTTCCTTTCCATGAGTCAGGCCATAGCCTCTGCCGGGCTGACAGCCGGAGCCATAGACTATATCAATGTACATGGTACAGGCACTCCCAGCAACGACGCTTCCGAAGGGAAAGCCATCCGGCGTATCTTCGATACCCGTATTCCGCCTTTCAGTTCGGTCAAGGCTTTCATCGGGCACACCCTGGGAGCCTCGGAAGGAATAGAAGCCGTATATTCCGTACTCTCCATCCGTCACGGACTGATTTACCCTAATCTGAACTTTCATCTGTCCGATGAAGAAAGCGGTCTCATTCCTGAAACGATTTTCCGGTCGGGACTTCCCATACGGCATGTATTATCCAACTCCTTCGGATTCGGCGGAAACAACTCATCTCTCGTATTTTCCACTCTAAACAGATAGCGTATGCGCCCAGTATATATCAATCGTATCGCCTCTATTCATGCAGAGAGCAGCAATGAAAAGCCTTATTTCTCCGCACAGGAACCTGATTATAAAGAAATGATCACCAACGCCAATCTGCGGAGGCGCATGAGCGCATGATCAAGATGGGAGTAGCCTGCGGACTGGAATGTCTGAAAGATATCCCGTCGGAAAAGGTAGATGCCATTATCACTGCTACGGGACTGGGTTGTCTGGCCGATACGGAAAAGTTTATGAACGCCTTGATGGACAACCGGGAACAGATGCTCAATCCCACCGCTTTCATTCAGTCCACCTTTAATACGGTGGGTGCACAGCTAGCTTTGCTACTCAAAATACATGCTTATAATGTGACGTATGTACACCGTGGTTTAAGTTTTGAAAGTGCTCTGATAGATGGCATCATGAGCATTGCCGAAGGCAAACAGCATGTACTGGCAGGTGCTATGGATGAAATAACCCCTACCAGCCATATCATTCAGCAGCGTTTAGGACTGTTGAAAGGAACGACAGCCGGTGAGGGAGCACAATTTTTCCTGTTAAGCGCACAAAAAGAGGAACAGACTTTTGCCGAACTGAAAGGGTAGATACTTTTATCACCCGGATGAGTGTTCCGGAAATCAGTAACAGGATGCATCATTTTCTAAAATCTCACGGGCTTGCACCCGAAGACATTGACTGGTTTATCAGTGGCAAGAACGGGCAGAAAGCAACAGATTCCGTTTATACAGAGCTGGAACACAGTCTGTTCCCTCATGCCCTGCATAGCAGCTTTAAAGAGCAATGCGGAGAATATCAGACTGCCTCATCCTATGCTCTCTGGATGGCGGCAAAAGCCTTGAAAGAAGAAGCTTCATCCCGTTACGCATTGATTTATAACCAATATCAAGGTATCAATCATTCAATCATCTTAATCAAGCGATGCACATCTTAATTTCTGTAGTCATCATAGTAAGCGTCATGGCCTATTAAAAAGATGCTTTTAAGATACTGAAAACAGGAATAATGCTTAACTTTATCCCTCATAAAATAAAAGTAGTAGAAATAATGAAGAAAATAACTGTTACGAATATTGATATATCCATATCTGTAAGACCTGATAATAATGATTATATCTGCCTGACAGACATGGCACATTTCAAAGACAGAGAACGTACTAACTACATTATACAAAACTGGATGCGTCTACGTAGTACGATTGATTTTCTAGGGTTATGGGAAAAACTAAATAATCCAAATTTTAAAGGCATCGAATTCGATGCTTTTAAATGGAGAGTGGAACAAACAGTTTCACCCTAACCCCCAAACAATGGATAGAAAAAACTAAAGCAATAGGGATTATATCCAAGCCCGGGCGATATGGGGGAACTTTTGCCCATAAAGACATAGCTTTTGAATTCGGAACTTGGCTCAGCCCTGAATTTAAACTATATCTCATCAAAGAATACCAAAGACTTAAAGAAGCAGAATCACACCCTTTATTAAGTGAATGGAACGTAAAAAGAATACTTAGTAAAGTAAATTATTCCATACATACGGATGCAATCAAAGACTTTATTATACCTAAAGTAGAAGATTTCAATCAAAAACTTGTTTATGCCGATGAAGCTGATTTGTTAAATCTCGCATTATGGGGATGTACCGCAAGACAATGGCGTGAAGCAAATCCACAATACGCAGATAAGAATATCAATATCAGAGATGTAGCAAGCATAAATGAATTAGTCGTATTATCGAATATGGAATCCTTCAATGCAGAGTTAATCAAGCATAAGGTGGACAAGTCTAAAAGGTTTACTCATCTTCGGCAGATGGCCAAAGAGCAATTAGCACACTTGAATACGATTGATACCGAAAAAAAGTTCAGAATACTGACAGATAATGACAAACAATTAGAATAATCTCTACAAGATCATTTATTAAAGTATCACTCAATCATCTTAATCAAGCAATGCACATCCTAGTTTCTGTAGTCATCATAGTAAGCGTCATGGCCTATTTCTTTTACGCTTCTTACAGCATCCGTGCCTGTATTTACATGTGTGTCTTCTGTTGCAAGAAAACCGAAGAGAAAATCATAGCCATCACTTTTGATGACGGGCCCGATCCGATACAGACCCCCAAAGTGCTGAAAGTGTTAAGAGAAAAACACATACCGGCCTGCTTTTTTTGCATCGGAAACAAGATAAAAGGCAATGAAGAACTGCTCCGGCAAATCATCAAAGAAGGACATCGTATCGGGAATCATTCCTTCTCCCATTCCGGCTATTTCCCTCTCTATACCTTCAAACGGATGTGCCATGATTTAATAACCTGCCAGCAAGAATTGGAAAAAGTAACCGGTCAACCGGTCCTATGGTTCCGCCCGCCTTTCGGAGTGACCAATCCTACCCTGGCTAAAGCAGTGCGCAGGCTGGGATACATCCCCATTGGTTGGAACATCCGCACACTGGACACTCAGCAACCCACTCCTGAAAAAATTATCAAACGCATCAAGAAACGGCTCGTTCCGGGCTCCATCCTTCTGCTACATGACCGGATGCCCGATAGTGACAGGCTGCTGGTACAAGTTCTGGACTTTATAGAAAAAGAGGGGTATACGGTGGTAACATTAGACAGGCTGATAAAGGACATGACAAAATAAATTTCTTCTATATTTTCAACAGCAACATCACCAAGTTCCAAAAACGAGACCCAGTTCACACCTCATGATCAAACTGATAAAAAGATAACTTCGTCTTACGTAAAACATAAAATTCTTCCGCCACCTCATTCCACTCATTACCAGCAATTTGCTGCGTAAAAAAGTCTGCAATACCCCCAAACCGGTATGTAAGCGATGGAGTGGAACATTCACCCGTTATTTGCAAAAGAAGCGTAGATATCAGATTAAATCTGACAGGATATGCTGTACTTTCGTTCAACTTAATAGGATGTCAGTGTGTAAACTTCCGATATATACTGTTGCTTCACCAGTGTGAAACGGTAGTTTCACACTGGTGACAACAGCTCTTCACACAGGTGAAAATCCATCTTCACCTAAGTGAAAATCATATCCTACCGTTCTCCTTACAAGAATTCCAACAGACCTTCATCCTGCATAATGACGCTTTCTGCCAAACTGACTCCGACAGGGAAAACGGATAAACCGTTTCGAGGGGGGATACAGGAGGATTCGTCACTATAAATTATTGATTAACAACAATATGCCGTGATGAAACAAAAAAAATATTGCAACGCAGAAATATAACTTTTTTTATTCATTATAATTGCTCATGTGAACGATTGTAGAAACAGGTAAAAATCGTAAATAGCTGGTAAAGGTATGAATGGTTTCTCAAAATATACTATCTTTGCTTCCCATTACAAACGGATAAACCTCTATAAAGTATGACCTACATGAAAATACTTTTGCTCTTGATGTTCTGTACAGTCCTGCCGATGCAAGCCCAACAGATGAAGAAACTTACTGATTTGAAAGATTTTGAAGCCCGTCTGCTGCAAGAGGCTAAAAATATAGAGTCCATCGAAAGTAATTTCACTCAGATAAAATATCTGGATGTATTCGATGAGAAAATAACCTCGAAAGGAACGTTCTATTATAAAAAGAGCAATAAGATATGCATGGACTACGCCCAGCCCATGAACTACCTTATCGTGATCAACAACAACCAACTGAAAATAGTATCGGACGGAAAGAAAAGCATCATGGACCTTCACTCCAATAAGATGATGAACCAAATGCAGGATATGCTTACCGCCTGCATGGTGGGCGACCTGTCCAACATGTCGCCCGGCTATGCTTTGGAATATTTTGAAGACGCCCATTACTATCTCATTCAAATCAAGCCCGTCAGCAAAGCAATACAGGCATATATCAACCAGATTCAAATTTATTTAGACAAAAAAGACATGTCTGTCCACAAACTACGTTTATCGGAAACCGCAACCAACTATACCGAATACGAATTCTCGGACAAGAAATTCAATTCTTTGAAAGATGAGGCAAAGTTTACGATACGCTAGCTGGCTGCTGTTGCTGTTTATCCTGCTCTCCTGCTCACACCGGGTGACAGGGGAAGCTACGGCACTGCCTCCCATCCTGCAGGCAGAAGCACAGTCGCAAAAGTACAACTTGCAACTGGATTTCATGAAACATCATTTCAGCGGAATGCTCATTGTCCGCCAAATGCCTGATAACGAAATCCGTATCCTGGGATCCACTTACTTTGGCCTCAGCCTTTTTGACTTCTCCCTGCACTGCGACACCTTCATAGTAAACAGTTGCATTGAACCGATGAGGAAGAAAAAGATGCTGAAAATACTGGAAACTGATTTCAAAAATCTATTTCTAAAGAGTGAAAAAGCACGTATTAAAAAGAAAAGTAGTACTTTTGAGCAAAGAATCAGTGGCAAAGGATTTGGAAAGACGGTATTCACCTTGTCCGGCTTTGTAAACGGACAGGCGGAGAAAGTACAAATCAAGCATCCGCTGATACGGTTAAGAATCCAATTGGACAAACTGAACATAAACAACCCTTGAAATGCTGCTGGAGAACTTTTATAAAATCATTCATATAAAGGAAAGAGAAGACGGGAAACAGGAAATAGAGATAGAGCTGAATCCCGGCCATGTGCTCTATCAAGGTCATTTCCCCGGACAGCCGGTGGTTCCGGGCGTCTGTACCTTACAGATAATAAAAGAAAGTGCCGAACAGATCGCCAGCCAACCTTTGCAGTATGTACAGATTGCTTCTTCCAAATTCCTGTCTGCCATCAATCCGCTTGAAACTCCACTACTGCAACTATTTATCCGACTAGAAGAAACGGAAGAGCACCTTTTCAAGTTGCAGGCAGAAGGCATTTGTAATGGAAAAGAATTTATCAAGTTGAAAGCGGTACTGATGGCAAGTAAGTATCAATGAAGCAAGTCCTTCTGTTAAATATCCATAATAGCAAGAACAATAAGTCCATTTATAGTTGTCAACACCCATTAAACATCTTATATTCAGACAATTATAAATATAACACCTATGAAAACAAAATTCACAATGATGATGGCTGTTATTGCAACATTTGCAATAAGCTTGAACCTCCACTCTTCTAATGAGGAAGTAGTGTTTGGAGCACCTGCCGTGCAAATGCCACGAGGGGGTGAAAAGTACTGTGCTTTCGAAGCTGAATGGGAAAATTGCAAAATGGCTGCTACAGGCACAGTGTGTATCAGTGAAGATGGTAAATGCGGCACCGGAGTAGAGGTAGGTGCCCCCGGTGAAGGTTCAGGAGAAGGTGGGAATCATGGTGCTCCTACCAATTAACAACCAACAATTTATGTGGCCGGTTAGAAATCCGGTCACATAAATTACAAATATCATAAAACCGAAAATATTATGAATCGAACACTCCTTTTTATATCACTTTTTTCTATATTTACCCTCGTATCTTGCCAGTCCTCCCCAAAAAACGAAGCTGGCAAACAGAACGAAGTAGAACTGGTAGCAGAAAAACAGCTGGCTTTCCCTTTAGACGAACAGACCTATTACTTAAGCAAATCCATGTTCCAATTCGAAGAAAACGGGAAAGAATACCTTCACTTTGAGAATACACAAAAATCATTATATGACATTGTCATTTTTGATATAGAGAATCAACAGATAGCCAAACGGATACCTCTTCACAAGACAGGTCCCAACGGGTTGCCAGCTGTATATGGAAGCAGACCTTCGCCCGATTCTAAACAAATATTGATTTCGCAGAACAATATAGGTCGGCTCAGCACTATAAATAACCAAGGAGAGGTAGTGCATAATTATCCAGTCAAAACCCCTGAAGGCAGATTCACAACATTTTTTTTTCTGTAGTTATTATAATGCACCTGCCTTTGTCAAAGACTCTTGCATATTTTTAAATCAAGGTATATTCAAACCAAACATGAAGAGAGAAGATTGGCCCCAAACCCACATGTTCGCCTCACAGAATCTAAAAACCGGTAAGTTTGAATGGGTTCCGATTTTCTATCCACCTATCTTTAAAGAGGAATATGAAAACATAGACGGAGGATACGGATTCAGTTATGATTACAACTATAAAGAAAACCGTTTAGTCTGCGGATTTTTCGGATATGACAGCCTGATGGTCACAGATGACTTGAAACACATCCGATGGTATAATGCCAAAAGCAAATACCTGAAAAGCATGAAACCTAAACTAGGAAATGCTATGGCAGGAATCAATTCCATCATAGAATTTTGTGAGGCACCTATGTATTGGCATATCATGTATGACAAATACCGGGATGTGTATTACCGCTTTGCCGAGATGCCTTACAAACTGGCTTCCAACGAAAGCCCCTATGACGAACCCAAAGGAAAGGAGTTCTCCATCATTGTACTGAACGCGGATTTTGAAATCATCGGAGAAACAAAATTCCCCGGAAAGAAATATTTCTATAAAATGAGTTTTGTGGGAAGGGAAGGACTGTATATATCCGAGAACAATCTGGAAAATCCGCAATTCGACGAGAACAAGTTGGTGTTTACCTGCTTTAAAATTAAAAATGCATCTCCAAATAAATAATTAACGCCAGAATGCCCGCATCCGAAAATATACTATCTTTGTCACCCATTAGAAACCACATAAGTTCAGGTACGAAAACATTCATCCCAAACGTATCTGAATAGTTTGACTGAAAAACAAGATGAGTACAAACACAACATCGGTTTGGCGGAAGAAACTAAAGGAACTGGAGATTGTCGTCGTTATTCCCACCTACAACAACGGGAAGACACTGGCGGCAGTCATTGAGGAGGTATGCAGGTATGCAGACGATATCATTGTCGTCAATGACGGCTCTACGGATGATACGGCCAACATTCTGGAACAATATCCGGCTATCCGCACCATTACCCATCCTGTCAATAAAGGAAAAGGAACCGCTTTGAAGCACGGTCTTTCCCAAGCAAAAAAAGAGGGTTTCCGCTATGCCATCACCATCGATTCGGACGGACAGCATTTCGCTTCCGATATTCCCTGTTTTATCGAAGCCATTGAAAAAGAGCCCGACACGCTGCTGGTAGGCGCCCGAAACTTAGCCTCCGACAATATGCCGGTCAAGAATACCTTTGCACACTGAAGTTACGAAAAGAGTGTAATTTATTGGAAATGAGCGTAGGTTAATTGCTCTTGATAGTAATAGGTTACGATTTAGTTAGTTATCTACTGCATTATCCTTCTGCGCGTTGCGTAACCTTCAAAGAACTCTTCGTATGCAAAAGTAGCTATTTAATTCGAGATTTTGATATAACTCCCGTTTTTTATCCCCTCATTCATAAGAATTTTCCGTAAAAGCGGTATTGTCCGTCGCACACCATTGCCCAAAACGAGTTTGGAACAAACGTGTGCCGACTACCGCATAGCTGGAGAAAAGGGCATTGCCTCACGCCTAAACGATGTTTAGACAGATGAAGCAATGCCCCTTTCTTTTGCGCCTATGCCAAGAGGTGCTTTTACGGGTTTTCAAATGATTTTTCTTTTTTCGCTGTCTCTTTTGCCGGAAGCGGAAAGTGAATGCAGAGTGTGTCAGCCTGCCCCATGAATGAAACAGGCGCCCACACACAGCCGGACAAACCGGGAAGAATGATTGTTGCCACCCGGCTGAACAAGTTCCGTCGGATCGGAAACAATCATACTTCCTTTGTTGTGGTTTGCCCTTTTCACGCTTCCGGTGATGTCTTTTTCCTTTTGGTGATTCTTTTTTTTACGGATTTTCCCCTGAAGTTTTTTTCTACACAATCTGCCTCTGTTTTCGTTTACCTCCATTTTGCGCCTTTCAGTAAGCCGCATCAGTCAGTCATTTTCGTTCTGGGCGCAAAGGTAATTCCGGGATTGGACGGGAAAGCAAGGTCAAGCCTCCTGTTTTCGGTAAAAATCTCCAGCCCTGCGGGTAGTATTTTGACCGAAAACCTTGCATTCCCTAATCCCTACCTTTTCAAGCACCCGAAACGACGACCGATGCGACAGAAAGACGCATAAAAAAAATGTCGGATAAACGAGAGGCAGATAAGATAG
>ENA-OQCN01000097-OQCN01000097.1-human-gut-metagenome-genome-assembly--contig:-NODE-97-length-39845-cov-3.325520_pt1 | contig 39845 bp, 44 predicted proteins | sample MGYA00242497_ERZ504576 | MGnify/ENA primary metagenome ERZ504576 (study PRJEB26092, sample SAMD00036296) | human gut metagenome | host: Homo sapiens | study: EMG produced TPA metagenomics assembly of...
CTTCTTATAAGAAGATCAAGAAGATTACGGGGAGACGGCGATGATCAAAGATGAGGAACAGCCTGTCGTGTTAGAACAGGTGAAAGGGACATTTCTTTCGAACATGTTTCATTTTCCATTGAGGGAAAAAATATCCTTTCTGATATTAACTTTACGGTTCCGGCAGGAAAAACCATCGGAATCATGGGTGCGACCGGTTCAGGAAAATCCTCAATCGTCAATCTGCTGCAGCGTTTTTATGATGTGTCGGACGGCGCTGTAAAAGTGGATGGCACGGATGTGCGGAAACTTTCTTTAAAACAGCTTCGCAGCAGTATTTCTGTTGTATTGCAGGATGTATTTCTGTTTTCCGACACGATCGAGGAAAATATCAAGATGGGGCAGCGAAAGGTAATGCCGTTCCATGAGATCCGCAGAGCGGCAGACTGTGCACAGGCAAAGGATTTCATTGAAAAAATGGATGAACAGTATGCGACCGTCATCGGTGAGCGCGGTGTCGGACTTTCCGGCGGACAAAAGCAGCGTATCAGTATTGCGCGTGCCATTGCAAAAAAGGCGCCGATTCTGATTTTAGACGATTCCACGTCCGCGCTTGATATGGAGACGGAACATGAGATCCAGAAAACATTAAATGAATTAAAAGATACAACGAAAGTGATCATTGCGCACCGTATTTCTGCGGTCTGTCATGCAGATGAGATCATCTATCTGAAAGACGGAGGGATTGCGGAGCGCGGAACGCATCAGGAACTGCTTGCAAAGCGCGGACTTTATTATGAAACTTACATGGCGCAGTATGGCACGTTCTTAGGAGGGGAGGCGATGTAATGGCAGTCAATTCGTATCGTGAAGACGAATTTATGGAAAATACCGACAAGAAAAAAATCATGCGGCGGCTGTTTTCCTATCTGCTTGCGTATAAAGGCACGATTATTGCCGTGTTAGTATGTATGGGAATTACGGTGGCGATCTCACTGGTAAACCCGCTCTTGATCGAGGAAGCAATCGATCACTATATTGCACAGTCCGATCTGCATGGGCTGATTGGGCTTGGAATTTTTGCACTCGTGTTAAACCTGATCTTTATTGTGATGGTAAAACTCAGAATGTATGCAATGGCGGTGATCTCCAACAAAATTTTGCTTCAGATCCGCAGGATCTCTATGAGCACATCCAGACGCTGTCGTTTTCATTTTTTGACAGCAGACCGACCGGAAAAATCCTTGCGCGTATCATCGGGGATGTCAATTCTTTAAAAGATGTGCTGGTCAATGTGGTCACGACGATGGTGCCGGAATTTGTGACGGTAGTCGGGGTTGTCGTGATCATGCTGGTAAAAGACTGGCGGCTTGCGCTTGCATCACTCTCTACGATCCCGCTTATGATCGCGGGGATCTGGTTTGTACAGACGGCATCCCACAAACGCTGGCAGATATTCCGGAAAAAGGCATCAAACTTAAATGCTTATGTGCATGAGGATATTGCCGGAATGAATGTGGTTCAGAGTTTTGCGGCAGAAGATGAGACGCAGGAGATTTTTGAAGGACTGACGGACGAACACCAGAAATCATTCGTGGATGCGGTGACTTATGCCGACATGTTTGGCCCGGTCATCGATTTCTGTTGGGGAATCGGTGCGATGATGCTTTATTTGGTCGGCATCCGTTTTCTGGGATTTGAAAAAGTATCGGTCGGACTTCTGGTTGCATTCGGAACTTATATCAATATGTTCTGGAACCCGATCATGAACTTGAGCAATTTTTATAACAATCTTGTCACAAATCTTACGGCGGCAGAGCGTATTTTTGATATCTTAGATACCGACGCTGACATTGTGGACGCAAAGGATGTGACAGAGCTGCCGGATATAGAGGGAAGTGTTGAATTTTCACATGTAAGTTTTACTTATGATAAGGGAACACCGGCGGAGACAAAGGTACTCTCTGATGTCAGTTTTTCTGTAAAACCGGGTGAGACGATCGCACTGGTAGGACCGACCGGAGCAGGAAAAACAACGATCGTTAATCTGATCAGCCGTTTTTATGACATTGAAGAGGGAAAAATTTTGGTGGACGGCTACGATCTGACGAAGGTTTCCATCGAGAGTCTGAGACGTCAGATGGGTGTCATGACGCAGGATAATTTTATCTTTCATGGAACAGTCCGTGACAACATTTTATATGGGAAATTAGATGCGACAGATGAAGAAATGATCGCGGCTGCAAAGGCAGTCAATGCGCATGATTTCATTATGAAAATGGAAAAAGGTTATGACACGGAATTAAAAGAACATGGGGCAGGACTTTCCATCGGACAAAGACAGCTCATCGCATTTGCGAGAACGATGATTTCCGTGCCGAAAATCCTCATTTTAGATGAGGCAACATCCAGCATTGATACACATACAGAACTTTTAGTGCAGCAGGGAATCGAGGCATTGCTTTCCGGCAGAACCAGTTTTGTGATCGCACACAGACTCTCCACGATTCAGAATGCGGACCGCATTTTTGTGATCGACAAGGGCGGTATTTTAGAACAAGGAAGTCCGGCAGAGCTGATGGAGAAAAAGGGCGCTTATTATAAACTTTATATGGCGCAGTTTGCAGGTCTGCAGGAGTAAAAAAATATTTGCTGCTCACACAGTACGTGTGAACGGCAGCAAAAACGAAACAGAAAATTTCTACAGGAGGATGCGATGTTTTTAACCACACTTTGTTATATCGAAAAAGATGACTGTTACCTGATGCTGCACCGGGTAAAAAAGGAAAACGACCTGAACCATGACAAGTGGATCGGCGTCGGCGGCAAGTTTGAGGCGGAGGAAATGCCGGAGGAATGTATGATGCGTGAGGTAAAGGAAGAGACAGGTCTCACCCTGACATCCTACCGCGCGCGGGGCGTCATTACCTTTATTTCCAACGAGTGGGGCACCGAATATATGCATTTATTTACGGCAGACCAGTTTACCGGGGAGATAACCGACTGCGACGAGGGAGAACTTGTCTGGGTTCCGAAAAAGGAGATCAAAGACCTGAAACTGTGGGAAGGTGACAAAATATTCCTGCGGCTTTTGGATGAGTGTGAGGAATATTTTCGCTGAAGCTGGTATACGAAGGCGATACGCTGGTCGATAAAAAACTTATCATTGCCGGGAAAGAACAGAAAGCAGAGTGACAGGCCGGTAACAAAGGAGAGAAACATGATAACAAAAACTTACCCGGTCGGCACCCTGCCTGCTTATAAATATGTAGTAGTTTTATCTGAATATCAGGGCAAAATTTTGTTGAGCAGACACAAAAAACGCACCACATGGGAGACACAGGCGGAAAGATTGAACCGGGAGAGACACCGCTTATGGCGGCAAAGCGTGAACTTTACGAGGAGTCCGGGGCAGTGGATTTTAAGATAGAGCCGTTGTGCGACTATTGGGCGGGAGAGGTGCAGACCAAAGAAGAAGGAAATGGACGTGTCTTTCTTGCAAAGGTAAAAAAGCTGTCAGCCATGCCGGAAAGTGAGATGGCAGAGGTACGCACCTTTGACGAACTGCCGGAAAAACTGACTTATCCGGCGATCACACCGACACTGTTTGAGCGGAAAAAACAGGGCATCGGGAAACGTCTGCTTTACGGCACTGGAAATCCTGCAAAATTAAGTCTGATGCGGAAAAATTTAGAACAGCTGCAGATAGAGATCGTTGGGTTATCGGATATTGATGTGGCAGTACCACAGGCAGACGAGGATGGCGATTCGCCGCTGGAAAATGCAAGGAAGAAGGCAAAGTGTTATTACGAGGCTTTTCAGATTCCGGTGTTTTCCTGTGACACAGGTCTGTATTTTGAAAATGTCCCGGAAGATAAACAGCCGGGCGTTCATGTCAGGAGGGTGAATGGAAAAAATCTGTCAGACGCGGAAATGCTTGCATATTACAGCGGACTTGCTGCAGAGTATGGTGGTCTGCATGCATACTACCGCAATGCCATCTGTCTTATCATGGATGAGGAACATATTTATGAGTCGATGGATGAAACGTTCTCGAGCGAACCATTTCTGATCACGTCGGTCCCGCACCCGGATGGAATCCGCAGGGAGGGATTTCCACTTGACTGCCTGTCGGTGGATCTTACAACCGGAAAGTACTATTATGACCTCGATCCGGCAGAACTTGGAAAGGTTGCCGCAGAAGACGGAAGTCGGCGGTTTTTTGAAAAAATAACTGGTATTTTCCCACACAATATGTTATAATCCTAAAATGACTGTGATAGTCGTAGTACGCCCTTTTTCCGAAAGACAGGCGAAACCTTGAAAAACGGGGGTGCTCGACAGGAACATAGAATGAAATGAACGGAAAAAAGTACATCAAGTATTCATATAAAGTTTGAAGGAGGAAATGAGTAATAATGAGTGTACAGGTGGAAAATTTAGAAAAGAACATGGCAAAACTTACGATCGAAGTTGCAGCTGAGAAGGTAGAGGATGCAATCCAGGCTGCATATATGAAAGAGAAAGGAAAGATCAGCGTTCCAGGTTTCCGTAAAGGTAAAGTGCCGAGAAAGATGATCGAGAAAATGTACGGAGCAGGCGTATTCTATGAGGATGCTGCAAATACCCTGATCCAGGAGAACTACGCACAGGCAGTAGAAGAGAGCGGTGTGGACGTCGTTTCAAGACCGACTATCGAAGTGGTACAGATCGAAGCTGGCAAACCTTTCATCTTCACAGCAGAAGTTGCTGTAAGACCGGAAGTAAAACTTGGTAAATACAAAGGCGTACAGGTAACAAAGATCGATACAACAGTATCTGATGAGGAAGTTGCAGCAGAGCTTGAAAAAGAGAGACAGAAGAACTCCAGAACTGTTACTGTAACAGACAGACCGATTGCTGAGGGAGATACAGCAGTGATCGATTTCGAAGGATTCGTTGATGGTGTTGCATTTGAGGGCGGCAAAGGAGAGAATCATCCGCTTGAGATCGGTTCCCACTCTTTCATCGATACATTCGAAGATCAGTTAGTAGGAAAGAATGCCGGAGATGAAGTAGACGTAAACGTTACATTCCCGGAGAAATATCAGGCAGCAGATTTAGCAGGAAAACCTGCATTATTCAAAGTTAAGATCCACGAAGTAAAAGCAAAAGAACTTCCAGAGTTAAACGATGAGTTCGCACAGGATGTATCTGAGTTCAATACTTTAGAAGAGTACAAAGAGGACTTAAAGAAACACTTAGAGGTTCAGAAAGAGGACGAAGCAAAACGCACAAAAGAGGATGAGGCAATCCAGAAGATCATTGACAAATCTACAATGGAGATTCCGGAAGCAATGATCAAAACCCAGTGCGAGAACATGGTAAATGAATTTGCTCAGAGACTTGCTCAGAGCGGACTTTCCATGGAGCAGTATATGCAGTTTTCCGGTCTTACATTAGACAAATTAGAAGAGCAGGTTCGTCCGGAAGCTGAGACACGTATTAAGAGCAGTCTTGTATTAGAGCAGATCGCAAAAGACGAGAACATCGAAGTAAGCGAGGAAGAGATCGACGCTGAGATCGAGAAAATGGCAAAAGCTTATGGCATGGAAGCAGACAAGCTCAAAGAATACATGGGCGACGCTGAGAAAGAATCCATGAAGAGAGATATTTCCGTAACAAAAGCAGTTGACCTTGTTATGGAAAACGTAAAAGAGAGAGCAAAGGCTAAGACAAAGAAAGATAAAGAAGTGGACGCTGAAGAGAACGCAGAAGAATAAGAGAAGCTTCGTCGAAAGCGGACAACATACAACAGACTGGCTCATTCGGGCCGGTCTGTTTAAGCATATAAGCAATAATTAAATTTTTATAAACAAAATGGATTGGAGGAAAACAAAATGAGTTTAGTACCTTACGTCATTGAGCAGACCAGCAGGGGAGAGCGTAATTATGATATTTACTCCCGTTTATTAAAAGACAGAATCATTTTCCTCGGAGAAGAAGTGAATGAGACAACAGCAAGTCTTACCGTAGCACAGTTACTTTTCTTAGAGTCAGAAGATCCTGGAAAAGATATCCAGTTATATATCAATTCCCCGGGTGGAATGGTAACAGCAGGACTTGCAATTTATGATACAATGCAGTACATCAAATGTGATGTATCCACGATCTGTATCGGACTTGCAGCAAGTATGGGAGCATTTTTACTTTCCGGCGGTACCAAAGGAAAGAGACTTGCGCTTCCGAACGCAGAGATCATGATCCATCAGCCGTCCGGCGGAGCAAAAGGTCAGGCGACAGAGATCCAGATTGCAGCAGAGAATATCTTAAAGACGAAAAAACGTTTGAATGAGATCCTTGCTGCAAATACTGGAAAACCATATGATGTGATCGCAGCAGATACAGAGCGTGATTATTATATGTCTGCGGAAGAAGCAAAGGCATATGGTCTGATTGATGATGTCATCACAAATCGATAGAATACGGAGAAACAGCAATTATGGCAGGAAGAAATGACGATAAATTCCGTTGTTCCTTTTGCGGGAAGACGCAGGATCAGGTTCGCAAGCTGATTGCAGGACCAAACGGTGCATATATCTGTGACGAGTGCGTGGATATCTGTGCTGAAATTATCGATGAAGAATTAGAAAATGATGAGGCAGCAGGTGAAGTGGCAGAGCCGGAAGAGCAGATTAATCTGTTAAAGCCGGAAGAGTTAAAGGCATTTTTGGATGATTATGTCATTGGACAGGATCAGGCAAAAAAGTGCTGTCTGTGGCTGTCTATAACCATTATAAAAGAATCATGGCCGGAGATGACCTCGGTGTAGAGCTTCAGAAGAGCAACATTCTGATGTTAGGACCGACCGGTTCCGGAAAAACACTGTTGGCACAGACATTAGCGAGAGTCTTAAACGTTCCATTTGCAATCGCAGATGCGACCACACTGACGGAGGCAGGATATGTTGGAGAGGATGTTGAAAATATCCTTTTAAAGATCATCCAGGCGGCTGATTATAACATTGAACGTGCACAGCGCGGAATTATCTATATCGACGAGATCGACAAGATCTCCAAAAAATCTGAAAATGTATCCATCACCAGAGATGTATCCGGTGAGGGTGTACAGCAGGCATTATTAAAAATCTTAGAGGGAACTGTTGCGTCTGTTCCGCCACAGGGTGGAAGAAAGCATCCGCAGCAGGAGTTGATCCAGATCGACACGACCAACATCTTATTTATCTGCGGCGGTGCGTTTGACGGACTTGAGAAGATCATTGAGACCAGAATGGATCAGAAGACGATCGGATTTAATGCAGATATCCGTGACAAGAGAGATTACAATATCGGTGATGTGTTAAAACATGCACTTCCACAGGATTTTGTAAAGTTCGGGTTGATCCCTGAGTTTATCGGACGTGTGCCGGTAACGGTATCTTTGGATATGCTTGACAGGGACGCATTGATCCGCATTTTACAGGAGCCGAAAAATGCGCTGACCAAACAGTATCAGAAGCTGTTTGAGTTAGACGGTGTAGCGCTTGACTTTGACAAAGAAGCACTTGAGGCGATTGCAGATAAAGCGTTAGAGCGCAAGACAGGAGCGCGTGGACTTCGTGCGATCATGGAGGCTGTTACATTAGATCTGATGTACCACATTCCATCGGATGAATCCATTACACAGTGCCAGATCACAAAAGAGATGGTGGATGAACAGCTTGCGATCGAAGAACGTGAACTTGAAAAGATAGAGGAAAAACAGGTTGGATAATAAAGCGATGAAAATGCCTGCGGTGGCACTTCGCGGAATGGTCATCCTTCCGGGGATGATCGCACATTTTGATGTGAGCCGTGAAAAGTCGATTCATGCAGTAGAACAGAGTATGATGGATGAACAGAAGATCTTCCTTGTTGCACAGCGTGATGTGGAGCAGGAAGAGCCTGGCATCGAAGATTTATATCATATCGGTATTATTGCAGAGGTCAGGCAGGTCATAAAATTACAAAACAACATCGTCAGAGTTTAGTGGAAGGAACAGAGCGGGCACAATTGTCCGCTTTTGTTTCTCAGACGGACTTTTTAGAGGTGGAACTCACGCGGTGTGAAGAAATTGATGAGGGATTGTCGGACGAGGCAAAAACGGCTATGGTGCGCAGTGTACAGGACACATTTGAAAAATATGTAACTGTCAACCCGCGTGTCGGAGGTGAAATGCGCAGACAGGTCAGGGAAGAAAAGAATCTGCCGAAGATCATGGATCTGATCGCCAACAATCTTCCTTTTTATTATGAACAGAAGCAGGAAATATTAGAGGCAGTTTCACTGACGGAGCGCTATGAAGTTTTGATGGCGCTTCTTTTAAAAGAAATTGAGATCACTGCGATCAAAAATGAATTCCAGGCAAAAGTAAAGAAACGTGTGGATAAGAACCAGAAGGAATATATCCTGCGTGAACAGATGAAGCTGATCCGGGAAGAACTCGGCGAGGATAATGCGGAGTCAGATGCGGATGCCTATTTAGAACAGTTGAAAAAGTTAAAGGCAGACAAAGAAGTCAAAGAAAAGATCAGAAAAGAGATCTTACGCTTTAAAAATATCAGTGGAAGTTCTTCGGAGAGTGCAGTCAGTCGCGGTTATATCGAGACCATGTTAGAACTGCCGTGGAATAAGGCATCCAAAGATAACAAGGATCTGAAAAATGCAGAGCGCATTTTAAATGAAGATCATTACGGATTGGAAAAAGTAAAAGAGCGTATGTTAGAGTTCCTTGCTGTGCGCAATCTGACGAAAAAGGGCGAGAGCCCGATCGTATGTTTAGTCGGACCGCCTGGTACCGGAAAGACGAGCATTGCCCGTTCCGTGGCGCGTGCACTTGATAAAAAGTATGTTCGAATCAGTTAGGCGGCGTCCGTGACGAGGCGGAGATCCGTGGACACCGGAAAACTTATGTCGGTGCGATGCCGGGACGTATTGTCAATGGTCTGCGCAGTGCCGGCGTGAAAAACCCACTGATGCTGCTTGATGAGATCGATAAAATGAGCAGCGATTATAAGGGCGACACTGCATCTGCCATGCTTGAGGTGCTCGACGCAGAGCAGAACTGTAAGTTCCGCGACCACTATATCGAGGTTCCGATTGATCTGTCAGAGGTACTGTTTATTGCGACAGCAAACTCTGTTCAGGATATTCCACGTCCGCTGCTCGACCGTATGGAACTGATCGAGGTGAGCAGTTATACGGAAAATGAGAAGTTCCATATTGCAAAAGAGCATTTGCTGCCGAAAGTAAAAGAGAAAAACGGTTTAAAGCCGGAACAGTTAAAGATCAGTGACCGTGCGCTGCAAAAGATCATTTCCGGTTATACAAGGGAAGCAGGTGTGCGTAATTTAGAGCGCAGGCTGTCTGAAATTGCAAGAAAATCTGCAAGGGAAGTATACGAATCCGAAGTCAAATGCGTAAAAGTTACAGGTCAGAATGTAGAAAAATATCTTGGAAAAGAGAGATATACGTTTGATCAGAAAAACGAGAACGATGAGGTCGGAATCGTGCGCGGTCTGGCATGGACGAGCGTCGGCGGTGATACGTTGGAGATCGAGGTCAACGTGATGCCGGGCAAAGGCGAAGTACAGCTTACCGGACAACTCGGAGATGTGATGAAAGAGTCCGCACAGGCAGGCTTAAGTTATATCCGTTCGGTAGGGGAAGAATATCATATTCCAAAGAAGTTTTTCAGGAAAATGACATTCATATCCATATCCCGGAGGGGGCAGTGCCAAAAGACGGACCGTCCGCAGGTATCACGATGGCGACGGCAATGCTTTCTGCGATCACACAGACTCCGGTCCGTGCGGATGTCGCAATGACAGGAGAGATCACACTGCGCGGCAGAGTTCTCCCGATTGGTGGCTTAAAAGAAAAGATCCTTGCAGCGAAGAATGCCGGAATCAAAACGATCTGCATTCCGAAGAAAAACGAGAAGGATGTGGAGGAAATTTCCTCAGAAATCAAAAAAGGTCTTGAACTTGTATTTGTGGAAAAAATGCAGGAAGTGCTGGAAGTGGCATTTGTAAAAAGGAGAAAAACATGGTAATAAAAAATGTAAACCTGGAAATTGTCTGCGGTGTGACCAGCAAGGTGCCGGATACCGCATATGCGGAGGTGGCTTTTGCAGGAAAATCAAAACGTTGGAAAATCATCTCTGATCAATGCGCTGATGAACCGCAAAGCACTGGCGCGTACTTCCGCACAGCCTGGAAAAACGCAGACCATCAACTTTACAATATCAACGATGCCATGTACCTTGTCGATCTTCCGGGATACGGCTATGCAAAGGCATCCGAGGAAGTGAAGGCAAAGTGGGGAAAAATGATCGAGAATTACCTTCACACTTCAAAGCAGTTAAAGGCAGTCTTTCTTTTGATCGATATCCGCCACGATCCGTCTGCAAACGACAGAATGATGTATGAGTGGATGGTGTATCAGGGATTTGCACCGATCATTATTGCGACCAAACTCGATAAGATCAAACGAAGCCAGATCCAGAAAAATGTCAAAGCGATCCGCGAGGGCTTAAATGTACAGCCGGGAACCACGATCATTCCGTTTTCTGCAGAGACGAAGCAGGGGCGTGACGAGATCTGGAAGCTGATCGATTCTTTCGTGCTGCCGCAGGAAGAAAAATAGCCTGTTTAAAAATATGTCAGAATATGGTATGCTGAAACTATAAAAATTTACAAAAAGCAGAAAATCTTAACAGGAAGCAAACTCTTATCAGATTGCGCCTGTATGAGGTTCATGCTAAAATAATCACTATGACGAAGAGTCAGTATCGGAGGATAGCCATGAAAAAGAAAAAAATCGTAATAGCACTTGGTCATGAAGCACTTGGTACCACGTTACCGGAGCAGAAAGAGGCAACAAAACGCACTGCAAAAGCGGTTGCTGACTTTATCCGCGATGATTATCAGGTAGTCATTACACACAGTAACGGGCCACAGGTTGGTATGATCCATACAGCAATGAATGAGTTCTGCAGATTATATCCGGAGTATACCGCTACGCCAATGTCTGTATGTTCTGCAATGAGTCAGGGATATATCGGTTACGATTTACAGAATGCTATCCGTGCCGAGCTGCTGAATAAGGGAATTTATAAGACAGTTTCCACAGTTCTGACACAGGTTGTTGTCGATCCATATGATGAGGCTTTTTACAAACCAGGTAAGGTGATCGGACGTGTGATGACAGAAGAAGAAGCTGAGGCAGAGGAGAAAAAAGGAAATCATGTCACAGCAGTAGAAGGAGGATTCCGCCGTATCGTTGCAGCACCGAAGCCAATGGATATCGTTGAAATCGATGCGATCCGTGCATTATCGGATGCAGATCAGGTTGTTGTTGCCTGCGGAGGTGGCGGTATTCCGGTACTTGCACAGGACAATAATTTAAAAGGTGCGAGTGCAGTCATTGAAAAAGACCTTGCAGCAGGAAAATTAGCAGAACTTTTAGATGCTGACATGTTAGTCATTTTAACAAGTGTGGACAATGTATGTCTGAATTACGGCACAGAGAATGAGAAACCTCTTTCGACCATGACTGTTGCAGAAGCAAAACAGTATATGGAAGAAGGTCAGTTCGGAGAGGATGACATGCTGCCAAAGATTCAGGCGGCCATTGATTTTATTGGAGATTCCGCAATCCGTTCCGTACTTATTACAAAGCTGAACAAAGACGGCACCTATGTGAGCGGTGGACCGGGTACGATGATCACGAAATAAACTGCCATTTTTATGGTAATAATAAGACTGAATCGATTGCCGAAAATAAATTTTTTACGAGGAAAAAAGATGTTTAGAAAAACAAAAATTGTTTGTACTTTAGGACCTTCAACAGATAAGGAAGGTGTATTAAAACGCCTGATCGAAGAGGGAATGAACGTTGCCCGTTTTAATTTTTCCCATGGTGACCATGAGGAGCAGTTAGGACGCCTTCAGATGTTACAGAAACTTCGTAAGGAATTAAAGCGTCCAGTCGCAGCACTGCTTGACACAAAAGGACCGGAGATCCGCCTAAGAGATTTTACGGACGGAAAAGTCGAGCTTAAGGATGGACAGACTTTTACCCTGACAACCGATGAGATTATGGGAGATGCAAAACGTGTTTCCATTACTTATAAAAACCTGCCGGAGGATGTAAAACCGGGAGATCGCATTCTGATCGATGATGGTCTGATCGGAATGGAAGTAAAAGAAATCAAGGTGACATCTGGTGCAAAGGCAGATAAAGATGGCAATAAGCCAAAAGATATCATCTGCCAGGTGTTAAATGGCGGTGTGATCTCCAACAGAAAAGGCGTGAACGTTCCGAATGTAGAATTGTCCATGCCATATATCAGCGAAAAAGATTATGGTGATATCGTATTTGCGGTAGAGCATGATTATGATTTTATTGCTGCATCTTTTGTCCGTACCGCAGATGATGTGCTTGCAATCCGCAAGATCCTTGCAGAAAAAGGCGGCGAGGATATCAATATCATTGCAAAAATTGAAAATATGCAGGGTGTACAGAATATTGACGATATTATCCGTGTTTCCGATGGAATCATGGTAGCGCGTGGTGATATGGGTGTTGAGATCCCGTTAGAGGATGTACCGGTGATCCAGAAGATGATCATTAAAAAAGTATACGATGCAGGCAAGAAGGTTATCACAGCGACTCAGATGCTTGATTCCATGATGAAACATCCGCGTCCGACCAGAGCAGAGGCAACTGACGTTGCAAATGCAATCTACGACGGAACCAGTGCGATTATGCTCTCCGGAGAGACAGCTGCAGGTATGTATCCGATCGAGGCTTTAAAGACCATGGTGCGTATTGCAGTCCGTACGGAACAGGATATCAATTACTTACAGCGTTTTAAAATGCGCAAAACCATGAGCAACCCGGATGTGACCAATGCAATCTCCCATGCGACATGTACAATGGCGGGAGATTTGAATGCGGCAGCAATCATCACGGTAACAAAATCAGGACGTACCGCCCGCATGGTTTCCAAATATCGTCCAAACTGTCCGATTATCGGAGGATGTCTGACAGAAAAGATTTACCGTCAGCTTGCATTATCCTGGGGTGTGATCCCGCTTATGATCGAGGAAAAGACACAGGCAGAAGAACTGTTTGACTATGCAGTCGATGCAGCAGAAGCAGCAGGAATCATTTCCAAAGGAGATGTTGTTGTCTTAACCGCAGGAGTTCCTCTTGGTGTATCCGGTACGACCAACCTGATCAAGGTGCAGGTGGCAGGACATATCTTAGTGGAGGGACAAGGAATCGGAACACAGAAGATTTCTGCAAATCTCTGCGTTTGTCACAATGAAGAAGATCTTAAAAACTTTAAAGTCGGGGACATCATTGTTGCAAAAGATACCAGCAATGCCATGATGACACAGATGCGTGAGGCATCCGGACTCATCGTGGAAGCATCCGGTGAAAACTGCCACGCAGCAATCGCAGGATTAAGCCTTGATATTCCTGTCCTGATCGGTGCAAAACATGCGCTTGATGTCTTAAAATCCAGTGCATATGTAGAATTGGATTGTGAGAACGGACTTGTGACAGCAAATTAATTTGCAACAAATTTTGTTGACTGGAAATAGAAGATTAAAGTGAAAGAGAAAAGGATATGAAAGGCTCTAGAGAGGGTCTGCATATCCTTTTTTCCATATTCCGGTCCAGTATAGCAGATACAGGATTATGGCAGAGGTTCCATTACTGATTACAACGGAATACCAGACGGATGCCACTCCCATATGAAATACATTTGCGCATATCCAAAGAGACAACAGACGGAATAGCCATATCCGGGAAGCATCTACGAGCATTGTGATCAGTGTATGCCCACATCCCTGGAACAATCCCTGTGATACATTATAAAAAGCGTTTGTAAAGCACCAGAATGCAATAATGGATAAATAGTCTGCAGCCAGAGGGATGACTTTGGCATCTGTTGAAAGAATGATACCATAGTCTGGGAAACAGGGCGTCTTGAAAAAATGAATCCCAGAATAAGTAAAAATAAGGTACACATTTTTAATGAATAATGGAAGGTTTTCTTCGCCCGCTCTGTGTTTCCGGCTCCCATATTTTGTCCAACTATAGTAGAAACGGCGGAACCGACACCACTGGCTGGCATTGTGATAAGACTGTTGATTTTGTTGCCAATACCATAGGCGCTGGTTGCAATATAACCATAAACATTTACATTTCTGGTCATGATCAGCGTACCTAGCTGCATGGTGCTGCCGCCAATCGCAGTTGGCAGACCAATTTTGATAATGGCGCGTATCATTTTTTGGTCAAAGACAAAATTTTTAAAAGAAATCCGTATGAGCTGATTTGATTTTGTAAGAAGGATCAGTCCAATGAGAGCGCAGGGGATTTTTGCTATAAGCGTGGCAAATGCTGCGCCTCCGATTCCAAAGTGGAACACAATGAGGAAAAGAGGATCTAATATCAGATTGATCATGATACCAAGCAGATTGAGAAGCATGGGTTTTACAGTGTCCCCCTGCGCCTGTTTCACGGCTGTGAATAAATTGATCATGAACAGAAATGGCATATCAAGGACCACAATTCTTAAATAAGTAAGACCGTACTCATAGACCACTCCCCTGGCACCGAGCCAGGTGACTAATGCCGGGGATATCAGCCAGCACAGTAATGCACAGATGAGGGAGAAACCAAGGGATGTAATACAGATATGATTTGCCATTTTGTTTGCCTGTTCATCTTTTCTGGCACCAAGGTATTGCGATATAAGAATTGCACCTGCGGTTGTTATGCCGCTGCCAAAACTGTTAAGGATATTTTGAAATGGTGATACGAGCGTTATGGCAGACTGGTTTTCTGTTCCGATCCGTCCAAGCCAGAATGTGTCCGTAAGATTATACATCGACTGGATAAAACTATTGATCATGACCGGAACGGCGAGCATAAGGATTGCCTGGGACAGGTTTCCATTTAGAATCATATTTCGTTTATTTTCAGATATTTGTTTTGGCATAGGAGCTCCTTGTGGATTTATAAAATATGTTGACAGGTTGTATTCATATGGTTCATAATATGACAAAAAACAGTATATTCCTTGAAAAAAATGATAAAAACACATAAAAGTACAGAAAAATGGAGAATTATATGTTTCAGGATATGTCAAAAGATTTTGATATTAAGAAGATCAGAAGAAGTAATACGATATCTGAAAGTAACTGCGAGCCACATGTACATCCATTTCATGAAATTTTTTATCTTTCCAGTGGAGAGTGCACCAGCTTTATTGATCACAATATCTATAAGTTTGGAAAAGGTGATCTTGTAATCGTTCCGGGTGGCTGTCTGCATAAGACAGTATATACCGGGAAAGGAATTCATGAAAGGATTGTTATCAGTTTCCGGCAGGAGATTACGGATTGGATCAAAGAACAGATCGGAGCGGAATATCTTAAGAACTGTATGGTTCCGGGGGTAATCAATATACCGGAAAAACGCAGAAACTATGTGGATTCCCTGCTGGATAAGTTAATGTTTGAAAATGATACGCCGGACATATTATCAACGGCATTTATAAAAGCAGGACTTGTTGAACTTTTGCTGTTTATCATAAGATGCAAGGAGTATGAGGACAATGTTATAAAAGAGATTGATGTTGATAACCGAAAAATCCAGGAAGTTGCAACATATATTTTTGAACATTATACGGAAAATATTTTACTGGAAGATGTGGCGGATAAATTTGACATGAATAAGTCATTTTTGTCTAAGAGATTTAAGACAGCGACGGGGTTCGGGTTTAAAGAATATATTATTAATCTCCGGATACAGAATGCATGCAGGCTGCTGCTGGAAACGAATAAATCTATCACAGATATTGCTTTTGAATGTGGATTTAATGACAGTAACTATTTTGGGGATTCGTTTCGAAAGATAAAAGGTATATCACCACGCAAATACAGAAAAAATGAAACATTTTAGTTTGGGATACAAAAGAAGCCTTCATAAAAAGAAGGCTTCTTTTGTCAGGTAAAGACAGGCAGGGAGGTTAGCCCATCGTTACTTCTACATTTACATCTTTCTTCTCAGCCGAGAATGGAATCGTAGTTCCCTCTACCGGCTGTCCATCCACGATCATGGAAAGCACACCTTTTTCCACATGATTTGGATTCTTTACGGTGATATGGTAGCTGACACCGCGGAAATCACGTTTGGCGGTAAAACCATCTAATTTGGATGGAATACAAGGATCAACAGTCAGACCATCATAATCCGGGCGGATACCAAGGATAAACTGGGAAACATTGAGGAAGGTCCATGCGGCGGTTCCTGTCAGCCAGCTGTTCTTTGCCTCACCGAAGTTCGGGGCGTCTTTTCCGGCAATCATCTGGGAGTATACATAAGGCTCTGTGCGGTGGATCTCGCTGATATCCTCAATGTATGCAGGACAGGTTCTTGTATATACCTGCCAGGCACGGTTGCCTCTGCCAATTACAGTCTCCGCGATAGAGATCCATGGGTTGTTGTGACAGAAGATACCTGCGTTTTCTTTGTATCCTGGTGGATAAGAAGAAATCTCACCAAGTTCCACATGATATCTGTGGTAAGGCGGCTGTAACAGTACGATACCGTATTTCGTGTCGAGATATTTTTCGACGGATTCCATTGCCTTTAAGCAGCAGCCTTCCTCTAAACCAATCTCAGCCATAACACAGAAGCCCTGTGGCTCAATAAAGATCTTGCCATCTTCGCATTCTTTTGAACCGATCTTATTTTTGTAATGATCGTAAGCACGCAGATACCATTCGCCATCCCAGCCGGCATCCATAACGGTTTTTTCCATCTCTGCGATTGCTTTCTCTGCAAGTTCTGCTTCCTCCGTCATGCCTGATGGCGGCAGATTGCTGCATAATCTTTTCCGTAGCGGACAAACATACCTGCGATAAATACGGATTCAGCATTCGGGCCTTCGGAAGGACCAAAAGTCTGGAAAGATTCACCCGGCTCAGTCGAGAAGCAGTTTAAGTTGAGGCAGTCGTTCCAGTCGGCACGTCCGATCAGCGGTAAATTGTGCGGTCCCAGATGTTCCATTGTATAATGGAAGGAACGGCGCAAATGCTCCATGAAAGTGGTTGCTTTGGAAGCATCGCTGTCATATGGTGTCATCTCGTCGAGAATTGAGTAATCGCCGGTCTCTTTGATATAAGCTGCAGTTCCGGCGATCAGCCATAACGGATCATCGTTAAAGCCGCTTCCGATGTCAGAGTTGCCTTTTTTGGTGAGCGGCTGATACTGATGATAAGCACTTCCGTCCTCGAACTGGGTAGCTGCGATATCTAAGATACGCTCTCTCGCACGGTCAGGGATCAGATGTACGAAACCGAGCAGATCCTGACAGGAATCACGGAATCCCATGCCACGGCCGATACCGGACTCAAAGTAAGATGCGGAACGGCTCATGTTAAAGGTAACCATACACTGATACTGGTGCCAGATGTTTACCATACGGTCTAATTTCTCCTCACTGGAAGAAATGGTAAAATGGGACAGCAGTTCGTTCCAGTAATCTTTTAATTTGACGAGTGCTGCGTCTGCTTTTTCTGCGGTATCAAAACGGGAGAGAAGTTCATCGGCACGTTTGCGGTTGATGACTCCATCCTCAGCACGTCCAACCCATTTTTCCTCTACCGGATTCTCAACATAACCAAGTACGAAAACGTAGGTCTTTGTCTCGCCCGGAGCAAGAGATACTTCAAGGTGGTGGGAACCGATCGGTGCCCAGCCGCTTGCAACAGAATTCTTTGAAGTTCCGTTTACAACAACTTCCGGAGCAGAGTTTTCACCGTAAGCGCCTAAGAACGAGTCACGGTCTGTATCAAAACCGGCGATCGGAGCGTTGACAGCGTAAACAGCGTAATGATTTCTGCGCTCTCTGTATTCGGTCTTATGATAAAGAGCAGAACCGTGGATCTCAACCTCACCGGTGGAGAAGTTACGCTGGAAGTTGGTCATATCGTCCATTGCGTTCCACAGGCAGAACTCTACATATGAGAAAACAGAAAAATTGCGGATTTCATTGCTCTCATTGGTAAGGGAGAGTTTTCCAACTTCACATGTCTCACCGACCGGAACAAAAGAGGTAAGCTCTGCGGTCAGTTTATTTTTGGTTCCTTTAAATACGGAATAACCCATACCGTGACGGCAGCTGTAAGCATCCAGTTCTGTTTTGGAAGGCATCCAGCCCGGATTCCAGATCGTGTCACCATCTTTAACATAGTAGTAATGTCCATTGGAATCGAGCGGTACATTATTATAACGGTATCTGGTCAGGCGGAGTAACTTTGCATCTTTGTAGAAACTGTAACCGCCGCAGGTGTTTGAGATCAGGGAAAAGAAGTTCTCGGAACCAAGGTAGTTGATCCATGGCAGTGGTGTTTTTGGAGATGTGATGACATATTCTTTGTTGGTGTCATCGAAATAACCGAATTTCATAATAAAATCCTCCATATACATAAATATTGATAAGTAACGATTTCGAAAACGATTAAGTTTCATCCTTTAATAAAAAGTATATATTCAGAAAGAATAAAAATCAATACAAAACATTGAAAAACAGGCAAATATAGCAGATTAGACAAAAAAAATATACTTTTATGGATGAAAGCGACAATAGCTATTTTCTGATGAATAATTAAAATATTTTACGAAAACGTATAAGAATTAGATACAAAGTACTGAGATTACAGATAATTGGTCTAATATTTAATGTAAAAATGCACAAAAACTACTGCAAAAAAGTGTAAAAAGCGACGAATTGCCAAAAACCAGTTGCAATTTGCTTATGGATGACATATAGTAAAAGTACGAAAACGATTAAGAAATATTTCAGAAACAGGATTTCGTTTTCGAAGAGAAGCTGGAGGTTTCCATGGTATCATTAAAAACGATTGCAGAGAAATGTGGAGTATCTACTGCCACCGTAAGCAAGGCTTTAAATGACCAGAGAGATATCAGCGAAGAGACAAAGAGCCGTGTCAGAAAGACAGCAGAAGCACTTGGTTATTTTCCAAATGCGGCGGCGAGAGCACTAAAGACAAACCGTTCTTATAATATAGGAGTTCTCTTTGAAGAAGAGGCGGGAAGCGGTTTGACACATGAGTATTTTTCCGGAGTGCTGAATGGATTAAAAGTTCAGTCGGAGAAACAGGGATATGACATTACATTTATCAATACCTGTTTTGAAAATCGCAAGATGTCCTATTATGAACATTGCAGATACCGGAATTTTGAAGGAGTTGCGATCGTCTGTGCCGATTTCAATGACCCGGATGTCTTAGAACTGATGAATAGTGACCTGCCGGTCGTTACGATTGATTATGTACATCATAACTGTACGGCAGTCAGTTCCAACAATATTCAGGGTATGGAAGATCTTGTAAATATATATACGGGCAGGGACATCGGAAAATTGCATATATTCATGGGCAGCAGGCTTCTTACGTTACGAAAGACCGGCTGGCAAGTTTCTACCGGACGGTGGATGAACTTGGTCTGAAGATTCCGGATGAATACATCCGGACAGCAGATTACTTAGAGACCAGGGAGGCAGCAAAACAGACAAAAGAGCTGCTCAATTTAGAAGATCCGCCAACCTGTATCATTTATCCGGATGACACCTCTTTAATAGGAGGAAGGAACGTCATCATAGAGATGGGACTTCGGATTCCGCGGGATATTTCGATTGCAGGATATGACGGAACGAGGATGTCGCAGTTGTTACATCCTCAGCTTACGACGATCAGACAGGACACAGAGCTGATCGGGAGTGAGGCAGCCAAGCGGCTGATTGGCTCCATTGAGAAACCGAGAACAACTCTCGTAGAGAGAGTCGTTATAGAAGGGATCTTAGTTGCAGGTAAATCTGTTGGACGCATTTAAATGTAGTTGCAGCTACATGCGGACAGCATTTTTGCAGAGATGTATGCGGAGAAGCGGCAGAAGATTCCGGACTATCTGCTTTCAAAGCAGCAAAACAACAAAAACAATGGTCAAAAGACCACATATTAAGGAGGAGGGTTTTCTATGAAGAAGAAAATCGTTAGCACATTATTATGTACAGCAATGCTTGTAACCATGATGGCAGGATGCGGCGGTAATAACGCAGCAAACACCAGCACAAACAGCGGAAACAGCAGCTCAGCAGATACGGGCAGCAGTGACGCAGCAACCACAGATGAGGCAGCACCGGCGACCGAAGCTGCAGCTTCAGATGCAAGTGCTTCAGATGAAGGAAAAGTACTTAACATCTACTGCTGGAACGAAGAGTTTAAGAGCCGTGTTACAGATCATTATCCGGGATATACTGAGGTGGATGCAACCACAGGTACGATCGGTGATGTAACTGTAAATGGAACATTACACCAAACGATGACAATGCATATCAGAACAATCTGGATGCAACATTATTAAAACAGGCTGATGCATCAGCAGATGACAAGATCGATATCTTCTTAGTAGAAGCTGATTATGCATTGAAATATGTAGATACCGATTACACAATGGCAGTATCTGATCTTGGAATTACTGATTCAGATCTTTCCAAACAGTATCAGTACACCAAAGATGTTGTTACAGATTCTAACGGCGTATTAAAAGGTGTTTCATGGCAGGGCTGTCCTGGCGTATTATTCTATAACAGAGATGCAGCAAAAGCAGTATTAGGTTCTGATGATCCGGCAGAGGTTCAGAATTATGTGAAAGACTGGGATACATTTAATGATACAGCAAAGAAGATGAAAGATGCCGGCTACACCATCACATCTTCCGTAAATGATACATACCGTGTATATTCCAACAACGTTTCTTCCAAATGGGTTGTTGATGGCAAAATCAATATTGATGATAACATTATGAAATGGGTTGATGATTCCAAAGAACTTGTAGATGCAGGCGAGACAGGAACATACGAACTGTGGAGTGATGACTGGAAGAAAGGTTTCTATCCGGAAGGAAATGTATTCTGCTACTTTGGACCTGCATGGTTAGTAAACTTTTCAATGGCAGCAGATACCGAAGGCAGTATCGGTTACAACGGTGGCTGGGGCGCAACCGAAGGACCGCAGGGCTTCTTCTGGGGTGGTACATGGATCTGTGCAGCAAACGGAACTGATAACCAGAGCCTTGTAAAAGATATCATGCTTCAGATGACAACCAATGATGATGTTATGAAAGATATCATCGAGAAAGATGACGATTTCGTAAATAACCAGGATGTAATCGCTGAGATGGCTGACAGCTCTTATTCAAGCAAGATCTTAGGCGGACAGAATCCACTTGGTATTTACAGCGCAGGTGTTTCCAAACTTGATTTAAGCAACCTTTCTGCATACGATCAGGGATGTAACGAAGAGTTCCAGAACGCAATGAAGAACTACTTCGAGGGAACTGCTACAAAAGAAGAGGCATTAGATCTGTTCTACAAAGCAGTTGTAGAGAAATATCCGGAGTTAACATACTAAGCAGACGAATGGTATAAAAAATGATTTGATGCCGCGCCTGCCGGACCGTAAGGGAGGCGGGCGCGGCTCATTTTATATCCAAATTTGTGTAAAAACTGTAAGCGCAGAGCTGACAGCAGACTTACACAGGGTAAAGGTGAGGGATGCTGTGAGCTCTGTGGGCGAAAATTATGCACTCTGGAAAAGGAGGTCAGGTTGTTATGAAAAAAAGCAGTGGAAAGGTAGTAAGATACAATAAATGGGGATATATCTTTTTGATTCCTTTTATTGTAGTATATGTTATTTTTCAGCTGATTCCGTTGATCAGCACTATTTACAACAGTTTCTTTGAAAACTATATGTCAGGACTGACGCAGGTCGGACCGAATTTCGTCGGACTTGCAAACTATAAAAAGCTTTTCTCCGATGGAGATATCTGGATTTATACCAAAAACACCATGTTATTATGGATCATGTGTTTCATACCACAGATCATTTTGTCACTGGTACTTGGAGCATGGTTCTCTGATGTACGTCTCAGATTAAAAGGAACCCGTTTCTTTAAAACAGTCGTATATCTGCCAAACCTGATCATGGCATCTGCATTTTCCATGTTATTCTTTACATTGTTCTCCGATGGAGGACCCATCAACTCGATGCTGATGCAGATCGGATTTATTGATACACCGTACAAATTTTTATCCAATGCGGGCAGTGCAAGAGGCTGATCGCGTTAATGAACTGTCTGATGTGGTTTGGTAATACAACGATCCTTTTAATGGCAGGTATGATGGGTATTGATACCTCTTTGTTTGAGGCAGCGGAAGTTGATGGTGCAACTTCTTCCCAGGTATTCTGGCAGATCACATTGCCATTGTTACGTCCGATTCTTGTATATGTGGTTATTACATCTCTGATCGGTGGTTTACAGTTATTCGATGTACCGCAGATCTTAACCAATGGAACCGGTGACCCGATGCGTTCTACCATGACGCTGATCATGTTCTTAAATAAACATCTCTACAGCAAGAACTATGGTATGGCTGGTGCATTGTCAGTTGTTCTGTTTATCATTACAGGTATCTTAAGCCTGGTAGTATTTAAGATAACCGGCAATGATAAGAGGAAGGGGTGAAGATCATGAATGAAAATCGTAATCTGAAAAAAGGTGTAGGAATTCATGCAAGAAGACTGATCGCATATATCGTACTGATCATTGTTTCCATATTGTGTCTGTTCTGGTTTTATGTACTGTTTATCAATGCAACCAGATCAAACGGTGAGTTACAGTCAGGTTTTACGCTGGTTCCGAGCAGCCATCTGTGGGAAAACTGGAAGAATTTGAGAAATGGAACGCTTCCGGTATGGAACGGTATGTTCAACAGTCTGATCGTTTCTTCGCTCAGTGCAGTACTCAGCGTATATTTTTCAACGATGACAGCTTATGCGATCCATGCATATGATTTCAAACTGAAAAAATACATTTATCCGTTTATTTTGATGATCATGATGATTCCGACACAGGTAACTGCACTTGGATTTATCAAACTTGTTTCCAACATGAACTTAGAGGATTCCTTTATACCTCTGATCGTGCCGACGATTGCGGCTCCGGTTACATTTTTCTATATGAAACAGTATATGGAGAGTACACTGCCGTTGTCACTGATCGAGGCAGCACGTATTGATGGTTCCGGTGAATTCCGTACCTTCAACTCCATCGTAATGCCGCTGATGAAACCGGCAATTGCCGTGCAGATGATCTTCACATTCGTAAGCAGCTGGAACAACTACTTCACACCGGCATTGATCTTACATGATGACAAGAAAAAAACACTGCCTATCTTAATCGCACAGCTGCGTGCGGCTGACTGGCTCAAGTTTGATATGGGGCAGGTATATGTGATGATCGCATTTTCCATCTTCCCGGTTATCATTGTATATCTGATCTTATCCAAACACATCGTACAGGGTGTTGCACTTGGAAGCGTAAAGGGTTAATAAACGGATTGCTGTACTACATAAAAATGAGACTGCCATATGGGTGGTCTCATTTTTTAACTCTTATTTTTGATGAAAATCTTTGACAATGTCACTGGTAAATAAGCCGGTTGTGTGCTATACTATTATCTATGATTAGTAGAAATAAAGGATCGGATGTGTTGGGGTACATGGGTGCAGACAAGAACGGACAGGCTGGATCTTTGTAAAATACACATAGAAATGGAGAGGAATATGACAGAGACAGGATTATGGATTTTTCTGATTTGTTTACTTGTAGTAGTCATCATAGCGACTGTGGTTGCAGTAGTGTCAGCAGTATCAGGTGCTACGGCAGCGATCGTGGATGATGAGGAATCAGAGGAAGAGTAGGAATACAGCAGGTATAAGAGAAAAGCCTCTTGTCAGTTTTGTATAGGTGTATAGCTGACAGGGGCTTTTTTGTGCACAGGATTCTGCCTTAATCAGCAATCTAAAAAAATATAACTGGTACGAAAGTCTTGCAATCCATTTTGAAACAGGTAAACTAAATATATTGTGGCAAAATATTTGCTGCCAGGTGTTTATTACAAATGTCTTGCGTATTCAGGTGGAGGGACAAAAGAGAGTGTTGTCAAAATTAAGTGTGAAGAAACCGTATACTGTGATCGTAGGCGTGATCTTAGTCATTGTGTTAGGAGCCGTATCCCTAACCAAAATGACCACAGATCTACTGCCGGATATGAGTCTGCCATATGCCTTAGTCATTACGACGGATATGGGGGCAAGCCCGGAGAAAGTGGAATCCGATGTGACAGCACCTGTCGAGGCATCCATGGCGACGACTTCGAGCATCAAAAATGTGAGTTCTGCCTCCTACGATAATTATTCGATGGTGATCTTAGAGTATGAGCAGAATGCCAATATGGATTCGGTCATTATCGAGATCCAGCAGAAATTAGACCAGTTAGAGGGCAGTTTTCCGGATGGTGCCGGGAAGCCGATGATCATGCAGATCGACCCGGATATGATGCCTGTAATGGTGGCATCTGCCGATGTGGAAGGCATGACGCAGTCAGAGATTTCGGATTATGTGGAAAATGAACTTTCGCCGGTGCTTGAGAGTATCGACGGTGTGGCATCTGTTTCTACAACCGGAACTGTGGAAGAGAACATTCATGTCACATTAGATCAGGATAAAATCGATGCACTGAATCAGAAGATCCAGAGTAAGATCGAGGAACAGTTTACTGAACCGCAGGAACAGCTCGATCAGGCTGCCGAGCAGGTGGAGAGTGGACGCAGGCAGATGGAAAGCGGAAAAGATCAGCTTGCAAACCAGCTTGGACAGGCAGAAAATGAAGTGATCAATGGTAAGTCGCAGGCGTTTGTGGCAGAATCAGATCTGAGTCAGAATTATACAGTATTGAAAGCGACCGATGAGCTGATAAAGCGGGCAATCCCGGAACTCCAGAGTATTTATGAACAGGGAATGGGATTAAAAGCAGACATTGAACAGGCACAAAAAGAAGCCCAGATGAACAGTGACGATGGAAGCAGACGTATAGAAGAACTTTTAGAGGAGGCGAAGATTTCCGGAGATCAGGAACAGATCAATCAGATCCTTGCGATGACCGGGGAAAATCAGGAGAGCATTGCGGAAGCAGGAAAACGTCTGGAATTATTACAGGAAGAACTGTTAGAACTGAATACATCCTTAAATCAGCAGTGGGCAGATCAGTTAGCAGCGTTAAATGTGAGTCTTAGTTCGATCGATGATATTCCGCAGGTGATTACGCAGCTGTCACAAAAACAGGTTGAGATCCAAACAGCAATGGCAGCTCTGCAGACTGCACAGGAACAGGTTACAGATGGAAAAACTACCTTAGATGATGCGTATGTAACGTTAAACCGGATGGAGATCGACGGGATCTTAGAGATGAGTGAAGCGTCTGCACAGCTTGCGGTCGGGGAAGCCCGGTTAGAGCAGGGACAGGAAAAATTAGAAGAGTCAAAACAGAGTGCACTTGAGTCTGCGGATCTGAATCAGATCCTGTCGGTGGAAACATTAGGCCAAATTCTGACAGCACAGAATTTTTCCATGCCGGCAGGTTATGTCAATGAAAATAAGAAACAGTATTTAGTGCGTGTCGGCGACGAGGTTTCATCCGTGGAAGAACTAAAAGATCTTGTGCTTGTGGATGTAGGACTGGATGGAATCGAGCCAATCCGCTTATCGGATGTTGCAGAAACAGAAGTGGTGGACGATACGGGAGATTCCTATTCCAAGGTAAACGGAAATCCTGCGATTATGCTTTCCATTGAGAAGCAGACCGGGTACTCTACCGGGGATGTAACAAAACGGATCAAAACCAGATTTGAATTACTGGAAAAAGAAAATGACAAACTTCACATGACGATTTTGATGAATCAGGGAGTTTACATTGATACCATTGTGGAGTCAGTCATGGAAAATATGATTGTAGGTGCAATTCTTGCCGTACTTATTCTGATTCTGTTTTTAAAGGATATCAAACCGACACTGGTGATCGCGTGTTCTATCCCGCTCAGTGTGGTTTTTGCGATCGTTTTGATGTATTTTACCGGAATATCGTTAAATATCATTTCACTGTCCGGTTTGGCGCTCGGTGTCGGCATGCTCGTGGATAACTCGATCGTCGTGATCGAAAACATTTACCGTCTCAGAAATCAGGGATTTTCGATCCGGAAGGCAGCAGTTGAAGGAGCAGGACAGGTGGCAGGAGCGATCTTTGCATCCACGCTCACAACGGTCTGTGTGTTTGCGCCGATCATTTTTACGGAGGGTATCACAAGGCAGCTGTTTGTGGATATTGCACTCACGATCGCCTATACGTTAGCGGCAAGTCTGATTGTGGCGCTGACGTTTGTACCGATGATGGCATCCGGTGCGCTGAAGAATACCAGGGAAATCAAACATCCGTGGTTTGACCGCATTTTAGATGGATATGAAAAAGTTCTGCGTGTGGCACTGCGGTTTAAACCAATCGTACTGATCTGTGTGGTAGTTTTTCTGGTGGCAAGTGTGACGCTTTCCGTTTCCAAAGGATTTACCTTTATGGACATGAATATGGAGACAGAACAGCTCACGGTCACGGTTTCAGCGAAAGAGGATGAAAAGCTGACGTTTGAGGAATTGACGGAGCGCGCGGATGAAGTGGTGGATAAGATATCCGGCATTTCCGGTGTGGATTCGATCGGAGCATGGCAGGCGGCGGTGGAATTATGTCGATGGGAGGCAGTACGGACAGTGTGACCATGTATGTGCTCATTGATGATTCCGGGGTAACAGGCAGTGAGATCATTACTTCGATACAGGCACTGACCGCAGATCTTGCCTGCGACGTGAATACGGACAGTTCTGCGTCGGATATGAGTTCCTTTTTCGGAAGCGGTATTTCCGTGCGGGTCAGCGGAAAAGATTTAGATAAGCTGCAGAAACTCGCAGGGCAGATCGCAGAAGTCGTGGAAAAGACGGAGGGCACTGTAGATGTGGACGATGGTCTTGGAGATACGACACCGTCTTTCACGGTAAAAGTGGACAAAGAAAAAGCTGCAAAATATGGCATGACAACAGCGCAGGTGTATCAGCTTGTCTATAAACAGCTTGCATCGAATACGTCATCCACAACGATCTCGACGGATTTAAAAGACTATAAAGTATATGTGCAGAGCGGGGAACAGGCGGATGTCACGCTTTCCGATATCCGTAAGCTGACATTCCCTTATACAGACCGTATCAGCGGAGAGACAAAAGACATTCCACTGAAAGATATCGCAGAGTTTGAGGAGGGGGAGTCCTTAAATGTGATAAACAGAAGCTCCCAGACACGCTATATCAGCGTGACAGCCGGTGTGGATGACGACCACAATGTGACGCTGGTAAGTAACCAGATCCAGAAAGAATTAGATAAGATCAAGCTGCCGGATGGATATGAGATCTCTATGACCGGGAGGATGAGAGATCCGGGATGCGATGAACCAGTTGTATCTGATGCTGATCTTAGCGGTGGTATTTATTTATCTTATCATGGTTGCACAGTTCCAGTCATTTTTGTCGCCTTTTATTATTATGTTTACGATTCCGCTTGCATTTACGGGAGGTTTCTTTGCTCTGTTTGTGACAGACAATGAAGTCGGCGTGGTATCCATGATCGGATTTGTCATGTTAGCGGGTGTCATCGTCAATAACGGAATCGTGTTAGTCGATTATATCAATCAGCTGAGAAGAGAGGGCATGGATAAAAAGGAGGCGATTGTCACAGCCGGAAGAACGAGACTGCGCCCGATCTTAATGACGGCACTGACCACGATCCTTGCAATGTCCACGATGGCGATGGGACTTGGAAGCGGTTCAGAGATGATGCAGCCGATGGCGATCGTGACAGAGGGCGGTATGCTATATGGAACGCTGCTGACACTGATCGTGGTGCCATGTATCTATGATCTGTTTACGAGGAACAAGAGTATGGTGGAGGAAGAGATCTAAAAAAACAGTTGACAAACCCCGCGTCCCCTCGTATGATAAAAACAGCAAAAAACAAAGGTTGTGAGAAAGAGGAGTACACATAAACTCTTTGCAGAGAGGGAAGTTCACCGGCTGAAAGACATCCCAGAGAAAGATATGTGGAAGGTAGCTTTTGAACCGGAATGCTGAGAAAGCATAGCTGTATGACAGGATATAAGAACAGGCATTGCAGATATGCACAGGTATTCACGACTCATCCACGTTACAGGATGACCGGTCAGATATGGAACTGGCTGGACATGAGCACCAACAAAGGTGGTACCGCGATCATATTCGCCCTTTGTATTCCGTATGGAATACGAAGGCTTTTTTTTAATTCATAGGAAATTATGTCCTGTGAATCAAAACCGCCTATCTATCAGAACTAAAAAAGGAGAACAGATTATGTGTCAGAATTGCAGCAAAGAATTAGCAAAGACCTACGATCCAAAAAGCATTGAAGACCGTTTATACAAAAAATGGGAAGACAACGGCTATTTCCACGCCGAAGTTGACCGCAGCAAAAAGCCGTTTACCATCGTGATGCCGCCGCCAAACATCACAGGACAGCTTCACATGGGACATGCCCTCGACAACACCATGCAGGATATTTTAACACGTTATAAGAGAATGCAGGGTTACAACGCATTATGGCAGCCGGTACAGACCACGCTTCCATCGCAACAGAAGTGAAAGTAATCGAGAACCTGAAAAAACAGGGCATCGACAAGCGTGATCTTGGAAGAGAAGGATTCTTAGAAAAATGCTGGGAGTGGCGTGACGAGTACGGCAGCCGCATCATCAACCAGTTAAAGAAAATGGGATCTTCCGCAGACTGGGAGAGAGAGCGTTTTACGATGGACAAGGGCTGCTCTGAGGCAGTACTTGAGGTATTTGTAAAATTATATGAAAAAGGGCTGATCTACAAAGGTTCCCGTATCGTCAACTGGTGTCCGGTATGTAAGACTTCCATCTCAGATGCCGAGGTAGAGCACGAAGAGCAGGACGGATTCTTCTGGCACATCAACTATCCGGTTGTCGGCGAAGAGGGAAGATTTGTTGAGATCGCAACGACAAGACCGGAGACATTGTTTGGTGATACTGCAGTTGCAGTGAACCCGGACGACGACCGCTACAAAGACATTGTCGGAAAGATGTTAAAACTTCCGATGACAGACCGCGAGATCCCGGTGATCGCAGACGCTTATGTTGACAAAGAGTTCGGAACCGGATGTGTAAAGATCACACCGGCACATGACCCGAACGACTTTGAGGTTGGAAAACGTCACAACTTAGAGGAGATCACCGTCATCAACGACGATGCAACAATGAACCATTATGCCGGAAAATATGAGGGCATGGACCGCTACGAGTGCAGAAAAGCACTGGTGGAGGATCTTGAAAAACAGGGACTGCTTGTAAAAGTAGAGCCGCATTCCCACAACGTAGGAACCCATGACCGCTGCGGCACAACCGTTGAGCCGATGGTAAAACAGCAGTGGTTTGTAAAGATGGACGAACTGATCAAACCGGCTGTGGAAGCAGTGAAAAACGGAGACATCCAGTTACTTCCAAAACGTATGGAGAAAACATACTTTAACTGGACTGACAATATCCGTGACTGGTGTATTTCCAGACAGCTCTGGTGGGGACACCGCATCCCGCTTATTACTGCCCGGACTGCGGTGAGATGGTGGTAGCAAAGACTGCACCGGAGAAATGTCCGAAATGTGGATGTGACCACATGGAGCAGGATCCGGATACCTTAGATACCTGGTTCTCATCCGCACTCTGGCCGTTCTCCACATTAGGCTGGCCGGATAAGACAGAAGATCTGGATTACTTCTATCCGACCGATGTACTTGTAACCGGATACGATATCATTTTCTTCTGGGTCATCCGTATGATTTTCTCCGGCTATGAGCAGATGGGCAAAGCACCGTTCCATACCGTATTGTTCCACGGACTGGTTCGTGATTCCCAGGGACGCAAGATGAGTAAATCTTTAGGAAACGGTATTGATCCGCTCGAAGTAATCGATAAATACGGCGCAGATGCACTCCGTCTGACACTGATCACCGGAAATGCACCGGGAAATGATATGCGTTTCTACTGGGAGCGTGTTGAGGCATCCAGAAACTTTGCCAACAAAGTATGGAATGCATCCCGTTTCATCATGATGAACCTTGAGGGAAGCGAGATCAAGGAGCCGTCACTGGATGAGTTAAAACCGGCAGATAAGTGGATCTTATCCAAGGTAAACACACTTGCAAAAGACGTGACAGAAAATATGGATAAGTACGAGATGGGAATCGCTGTACAGAAAGTTTATGATTTCATCTGGGATGAATTCTGTGACTGGTACATTGAGATCACTAAGACTCGTACTTATAATAAAGAAAATGATCCGGCATCTGCAAACGCAGCATTCTGGACATTAAAGACCGTACTGACAGAGGCATTAAAACTGCTTCATCCGTTCATGCCGTTTATCACAGAAGAGATTTTCTGCACACTGCATCCGGAAGAAGACACGATCATGCTTGCAAAATGGCCGGAGTACCGTGCTGACTGGAATTTCCCGGCAGAGGAAGAAATGTTAGAGCACTGCAAGGATCTGGTAAAAGGTGTCCGTAATGTGCGCACAGAGATGGATGTTCCGCCATCAAGAAAAGCGAAAATCTTTATTGTTGCTGAAGATGCCGCTTTGCGTGATTCCTTTGAACTGACCAAAGAGGCTTATGCAAACCTTGCCGGAGCAAGTGAGGTCATGGTGCAGCAGGATAAGACAGGCATCGGGAGGATGCAGTATCTGTTGTGATCCCTGGCGCTACACTGTATCTGCCATTAGAAGATCTGGTTGATTTCGAGAAAGAAAAAGAGCGTCTGTTAAAAGAGCAGGCACGTTTAGAGAAAGAGCTTGCACGTTCTAAGGGAATGCTTTCGAATGAAAAATTCTTAAGCAAAGCACCGGAAGCAAAAGTGCAGGAAGAGAAGGACAAACTTGCCGGATACGAACAGATGATGGAGCAGGTCAAAGAACGTTTGGCACAGATGTCAAAATAATTGCAAGATAATGAGCGCAAGAACGGCGAATTGTATCATGTGCTGATTTTGCACATGATATAATAAGACTGCCGAGCGAAGCTCGTGTAGATCATGATCATGAAGCATTGCTTCATGATATAATAAGAAGGAGCTATGCACGATGGGTATCATCTTTACTGGTCAGCCGGTAAGTGGTGCCTGCCTTGTATAGCTCTTTTTGGTAAAATAGCACCAAAAAGGATGCGTTGTGTTAAAGAATTTACTTGAAAAAGCATAAAAATACTAGTATTATATAAGATAAGGAATATTCTACGTTACTATATATACATACATCAGAAAGAATTGGGGAGCACGCCTATGGTAACAGAAGAAAAACCAATCGTACGGATGACGGCAGATAGCATGGAAGCGTATGTTATGCTTATAACACCAGACGATGGGGGAGAATATACAATTGAATCATGCAGAAAGCATTGGATGACAGAGGTGTCAAGTACGGAATAGATGAAGCAGCGTTGACGGAGCTGATTGATGAAAAAAAATATGGTGTGGAGACGTTAGTTGCGCAGGGAACAGAGCCGGTAGACGGAAAAGACGGTTATTATGATTACAATTTTAACTGCAACTTTGATAAAAAACCGTTGATGCGGCCGGATGGAACCGTGGATTACTGGTCTGTAAGTCGATAGAGTCTGTGGTGCAGGATCAGGTGATCGCGGAGTACCATCCTTGTGTGGAGGGAATGGACGGCAAGACAGTCACTGGAAAGCCGATACCTGCAAAGCGGGGAAGAGAACAGCTTCCACTGAAAGGAAAAGGATTTGAACGCAAGGATGATAATACCTATGTTGCGCTGATGAGTGGTAAGATCGAGACACAGAATGACAGGGTTGTGATCCTTCCGGTACATGAATTGTCCGGCAATGCAGATCTTTCCAGTGGCAACATTGATTTTCATGGTGATGTTGTGATCCACGGAAGCGTGGAAAGCGGCGTTATAGTAAAAGCAAGCGGTACGATCACAGTGGATGGAATCGTCGAGGCATGTACTTTAGAGGCAGGGAAAGATATTATTTTAAGAAGTGGAATGCTCGGTGGAAATAAGGCATCAGTAAAGACAAAAGGCAGTATTACCGCAAAGTTTTTTGAATTTACCCGTATTGAATGTGCAGGCGATATCCGTGCAGATGTGTTGATGGATTGTCAGGTACAGTGCTTTGGAAAGATCATCATGAATGGAAAACGCGGAAGCATCATCGGTGGCCTTACACATGGAGTGTGTGGAATCGAGGTTACGACATTAGGAAATGATGCCGAGAAAAAGACCGTTATTATGGCTGGTGCAAGTCCGGAAGGATATGCAAAACTCAGACAGTTAGAAAAGACGATTCAGGAGTTGAGTCAGGGATTGGCACAGATTGAAGAGGGGCTGCGCAAGTTTGAAGAGCTGGAAAAAGCGCGTGGAGTCAGCTACAAAGACGATCCGAGGCGAGTGACATTGCTCCGTATCAAGATCCGTGATACTGCGACATTAGCACACAGCAAAGAAGAGGCAAAGCAGCTGCGCAATCTGATCGAGAGTGCGAGCGGTGCATGTGTTACCGTTTTGCGGGGGACTTATCCGGGAGCTGTGATCCAGATCGAGGATACCAAGCTGCTTGTACAGAATTATGTAAAAGCAGCTGAGTTTTACAAGCTGCAGGATAAGATCAAGACGAGAGAATGCTCATAAAACTGCTGTCGAATATGGCAGAAGTTTTACGAAAAACTTAATATAAATTTACTTGATTATTGTCACCACTATATTATAATATAGTGGTGATTCTTTTTGCCCTTAATTATGTGGTGGAGAGAAGAATCTTAAAATAGATGTTTGCCATAAACAAATGGCAGAAAAGGACAGGTCGATTATGATTAATTTTGAAGAAGAATTAAAGAATTTTAAACCGAGCTTAGAGGTAGAAGAGGCAGAACAGGCAATATATAATCATGAATTAACAGATATGACAGATGTTTTAAAAGAGATGATGCAGGAGTTAAAACATAATATGTAAGACATCTTTTGGAAAAGTCGAATGTAAATTCATGAAGTGAGGGAAAGAATGAAGTGCTATAATTGTGGAGCAAAGCTTGGAAGGGAAAATATCTGCCTGAATGCGGCGTAAATGTAAAAATATATAAAAAAATTGTCATGGCATCCAATGAATATTACAATGATGCACTGGCAAAGGCGAGTGTCCGTGATCTTTCAGGAGCAATAGAAAGCTTGAAAACAAGCCTGAAATTCAATAAATTAAATATAGATGCAAGAAATCTGCTGGGACTCATCTACTTTGAGATGGGCGAAGTGGTGGAGGCATTGACAGAGTGGTCATCAGTAAGAACTATCAGCCTGCTGAGAATGCCGCAAGCCGTTATCTGGATGAAATACAGAATAACAGATCAAGACTTGAGACAATCAATCAGACCATTAAAAAATACAATCAAGGCGTTATTGTACTGCAGACAGGACAGCGTGATCTTGCGATTATCCAGTTGAAAAAGGTACTGTCACTGAACCCGAAATTAGTCAGTGGACATCAGCTTTTAGCATTGCTCTATATTCAGGAGGGCAAATATGATCTTGCCAAGAAGTCTTTGCGCAACGCCGGAAAGATTGATGCAAATAACACGATCACACTTCGTTATTTAAAAGAAGTGAATGCAGGATTAAAGGAGAATACGCCGGGTAAGAAACAGAAGGAGGAACAGATTTCCTACCAGAGCGGCAATGAGACGATTATCCAGCCGAAGTATTTAAAGGACAATTCCGCAATGAGTACGATTCTTAATATGGTCATCGGTATCGCAATCGGTGCGGCAATTACCGGATTTCTGGTTGTACCGGGTGTGCGCCGTCAGGTGCAGAATGATGCCAAAGCGCAGGTGCTCGATGCGAATAACACTGTTTCGTCCAAGAATCAGGAGATCAGTACACTGCAGAAGCAGATTGATGATCTGACGAGCCAGATCACTGAGGTCAAGGACAGCGCAGAAGGTTCCGAGAATAAGATCAGCACATATGACCAGTTATTATCCGCATATGCATCCTATTCGGATGGAGATATTGAGGCAGCAGGCAATGCGCTTGGCAATGTCAATGAGGAATACTTAAGTGACAGCGCAAAGAGTGTTTATGAGACGATTAATGCGCAGGTCAATGCTGATTATCTGGAGTCCTTATATAATCAGGGATACAGCGATTATAACAGTCAGAAATTTGAGGAATCCATCACCAGCTTGCAAAAAGTTGTGGACATGGAGGAAACCTACAAAGATGGATATGCACTGTACTATTTAGCACAGGCTTACCGTAAGAATAATGATCTTGAAACGGCAAAGACTTACTATCAGAAGATCGTAGAACTGTATCCGGGTACAGAGCGCGCGGCGAATGCACAGAATTACATCAATATTGAAGAGTAAAAATCATTAAAAAAATTAAATAAAGATGATACAAAAGACGTCTAAGTGATATTAGGCGTCTTTTTTTATTCATAGGGTATTGAAAGCAAAAGGTGACTTTTAAACCAATTAAAAAAGTAACAGGAAAGGAGCATTTATGGAAGAAAAGTATCAGTTAAAAGAAGGATGTCTGACGATACAGATGCCAAAAGAGTTAGATCATCATGAGGCGGGCAGGCTTAAGATGGAGGCAGATTTTCTGATCGGGGCATATCATGTCAGACGGCTTGTGTTTGATTTTCGGGAAACAGAGTTTATGGACAGTTCCGGGATCGGTGTGATCATTGGAAGATGCAAGAGCATGGGGTTTTCCGGCGGCGAAGTGGCAGCAACCAATATGAATGAGCGCGTAAAAAAGATTTTTATGGTGTCAGGCCTGCAAAAGCTGATCCGGGTCGATACGGTATAAAAATAGACACATGTAATTGACTTGGGAATGGGGCAGGCAGGGAATATCCGCCAGGAAAAGAGGAAATCAGCGAATTTACGCAAACAGTTGAAATAGACCAGACAAGGGAATGTCCGGTAAGAGAAATGGGATATGTGGGATTTTGGAAGAAAATAAGAATAAAAAGAGGAAATGGAGAATCGATATGCAGGCAGATCAGATTAATGAAAACGAAATGAAACTGGAATTTGATGCGCGGTCCGTGAATGAAGGATTTGCCAGAATGGCGGTGGCTGCGTTTGTGGCGGAATTAAACCCGACACTGGATGAGATTTCTGACATTAAGACAGCAGTTTCAGAGGCAGTAACAAATGCGATCATCCACGGGTATGACAGTCCGGAGGAGAAGGTGGAGGTGTCCTGTAAACTGTGCGGAAACCATGCAGAGATCACAGTGAAAGATCATGGTCACGGGATTGCGGATGTACAAAAAGCCATGGAACCTTTTTTTACGACGAGACCGGAACTGGAGCGTTCCGGCATGGGATTTGCTTTTATGGAAGCATTTATGGATGAAGTCGAGGTACATTCAGCACCCGGAAAAGGAACAACTGTTACGATGAAAAAAAAAAGATCGGTGCAGGGATGGGCGTCTGATATGGAGGGTTTTAAGGAACTGATGCAGCAGGCACATGGAGGAGATAAAGGTGCAAGGGATACGCTGATTGCAGGAAATCTGGGACTGGTACATACTATCGCAAACCGGTTTGAACACCGGGGACATGAGAGGGAAGAATTGTTTCAGATTGGATGTATTGGATTGATGAAGGCGGTTGATAAATTTGATCTCTCGTTAAATCTTGCATTTTCCACTTATGCAGTTCCGGTGATCATGGGGGAAATCCGCAGATTTTTAAGAGATGACGGTATGGTAAAAGTAAGCCGGACATTAAAAGAAAACGCTTATAAGGCAGGGAGGGCAAAGGAAGAACTGTGGGGGGAACTTGGAAGAGAACCGGGATTGCTTGAGATCGCAGAGCGGACAGGGTTGAGCAGCGGTGAGATCATTATGGCAATGGAGTCGGCAAGAGATGTGGAATCCATCTATCAGCCGGTCTATGAGAAAGACGGGGACGAGTTACTGATGGTCGATCAGTTGTGTGAAAAGGAAGAAAACGGAAAGGATGAACCGGAAAAAGAGGCAGTATTAAACCGGATGGTGATCGAGCAGCTCATGGAACTGCTGGATGAGCGGGAACAGAATCTCATCCGGTGCCGTTATTTTGAAAACAGGACACAGAGTGAAACAGCAAAAGAACTGGGAATGACACAGGTGCAGGTCAGCAGGCTTGAAAAAAAGATTCTGTTGTGTCTCAGAAAAAATTTAGGATCGTGTGATTCGTGATGTATCCGGTTGATTTTCCCAGATAAACATGTTAAATTTTATAAAATGCACAGGATTGTGTGCAGCAAAGCTGTGTAAAGTGGAAAACGGCATGAAAAAATAAGAATTTTGTGAAAAATAAGACTTTGTACAAAAGAGAGGATTGACATGAAATACGAAAATTACATATTTGATTTATATGGAACTCTGGTGGATATCCACACAGATGAAGAAAAAACAGAACTCTGGGAGAAACTGGCGCAGTTTTACGGTTATTATGGTGCGGTTTATACTGCAGAGGAACTGAAAAACGCGTATGCGTGCCTCACGGGGCAGAAAGAGGATGCATTGCGGCAGGAGATGGGATCTGATGCAGCCATGAAAAAAGACGATGCACATGAAGCACATCCAGAGATCGAGATCGAGGAGGTTTTTCTTTCATTGTTTCAGAAAAAAGGGGTACAGGCAGACATAGAACTTGCCATTCATGCTGGACAGTTTTTCCGGATCCTTTCCACAGAATATATCAGACTTTATGACGGGGCAAAGGAACTTCTTGCGGCATTGCGTGAAACAGGAAAAAAGTATATCTGCTTTCGAATGCACAGCGTATTTTTACGGCGTATGAATTGAAACTTCTGGGACTGGAGCCTTATTTTGATGATATCTTTCTGTCATCCTCGTGCAAAGTGAAAAAGCCGGATACGCGTTTCTTTCATCTTTTGCTGGATAAACATCACATTTTGCCGGAAGAGAGTATTATGATCGGAAACGATGCGGTCAGTGATATCAAAGGAGCAAAAGAGGTCGGACTGCATACATTCTACATTCATTCAAATATTTCACCGGACACAGAGAAGAAACCGGACGCAGATCATGTGCTGATGCAGATGGATCTGGCAAAAGTGCGGCAGATCCTGATTTCTGATTAATGTGACAGAAAAAAATGCCGATACATTTATAAAGGAATCGATTTTCACGGATGCAATAAATGGGGAATGAGTTTATGAATTTATCGATCAATGCAAACGGTTTTTCAAATGTACAGAATACAGCGGCAGGGCACAAAGCAGAGCAGGCAAATAAACAGGGAAAAAGCGCATTTTTTGCGGGAAGTCCGGTACTGACAACAAAAAATCAGATCGAACAGCGAAAAAAGATGGCACAGAAAAGTGCCTTAAAACTGGTGAAAGATGCGTGGGATAACGACCAGGCTGTGGAAAAAACGGTCGCATCGCAAAGACAACGCTATGCGGAATTAGACGCACAGCGGACGGAGGCAAAGAAGGCACTTGCCGGTTATGAAGACCAGGAAAAAACATTGAAGGAACAGTGCAACGTAGCAGATGATTCCAAAGAACAGCAGGATTTAAACCTGTTGGAAAAGAGACAGGAATACAGGCGCGGTGTGGGTGAGAAACTGACTAGGGATGAGTGGAAAAAGTTAAATGAGATCGATAAGCAGCCACTCACAGAGTACCAGAAACGGGCACTTGAGATCCATGCCCAGGCGGTAGAAGAAAAGGTTACGATCCGCGATACAACCAGTGGAATGCAGGCTGCCGTCGGCAATGTGAAGCGTATTATGATCGAAATGTGGACCGTGCAAAGGAAAAACAGCAGAGACATGAGGCACCGGATATGAAGTTAGATGAGATGCTGACACTCACGACAGAACATAAGCAGATGAACGGTGTGGAGCAGGGACTTGATGACATTAAAAGCAGCATGAAGGTTTTAGAGGCAGATTTAAAAGGAATCAAGGTTGACAAGGAGGTCTAGTACCGGTTATGGCAAAATACGAAAAAACAGAACGTCTCGAAAAAGTACCGATGGAGTATTTGTGGGAGGGACTTGTTTTATCAGATAATCTTTACAATTATAATGGAAGCGTACTTTTAGTGCCAAGCGGAGAAGTTATCACGAAGAGCAAACTTGATAAACTGATCAATTTCAGTGATGGCAACAATTATATTACAACATTCCGCGGATCTTATGAGTATATCATGAAGGGAAAAGACCGTCCGGCTGAAATACAGCAGAAAATGTTGGAAAACAGGACCGGGTATACAGAACTGCGCAAAGGCATCGACCATGTGCTTCAGATGAGTAAAAATGCGATGTTTGTCAATCATGCTGAAGTGGAAGGCATGATGGAGAAAGTATATGGCAGAATGGTATCCGTGGATGCGGGGGAGATTTTCCAGTGTATTACCGTGCCAAGACCGGTTGACGAGGCATTACAGAGACATTCCCTAAACGTTGCACTTTTAAACGGGATTATGGGACAGTGGTTAGGACTCGATGAAAAAGATATCCGGAGTCTGATTTTAACAGGTGTGCTGCATGATATCGGAAAGACGAAGATCCCGGAAGAAATATTAAATGCACCGCGGAAACTGACACCGGAAGAATTTGAGGTTATGAAAAGACATCCGCTATATTCTTTTGAACTGCTTGGGGATGATATCAGCGAGGATGTACGCTATGCAGTACGCTGGCATCATGAAAAGCTGGATGGAAAAGGTTATCCGGACGGCTTAAAGGCAGAATCTATTTCTTATTTTGCAAGGATTACAACGATTTCTGATATTTATGATGCGATGCTTTCTGCACGCAGTTACAAAAAAGAGAAGATTCCGTTTGATGTACTGCAATGGTTTGTAACCGAGGGCAGCAAAGGAATTGACCAGAATCTTCTCAATATATTTATCAAAAATATGGTAAAAGTATACAGACAACAGCAGGTCATCATGTCAGACGGCAGGGAAGGGTGCGTGGAATATATCCCATTAAACGATATGGATCATCCGATCGTTTCTGTCGGAGAAGAAGTGAGACAGGTGGATGAAGACTGGTACTGCGTACATATGGTTTAAGATTCTAAAGGATTTTCGCAGAGGGTAAAATGATTGCGCTCCGTTGTAAGGAGACCCTCCCGCTGCATTTTTGAGAGTTCTGCAGAAAGTGCACTGCGGTCTACATTCAGGTAGTCTGCGAGCTGCTGTCTGTTAAACGGAATTGTAAAATCAAGACTGTTTGCGGCAGCAGACTGCGCAGACAGATAAGAGAGCAGCCGCCCGCGGATTGACTTTGGTGTGGTGTGGAAGATTCTGCGCGAAAGCAGCAGATTTTTCCGTGCCGAAATAAAAAACAAATTGTGGATCAGGCGGTTGTGATGTGTGCAGCTGTTTGTGCAGGTGGTAAGCAGCCGTCCTATATTTAAAAATAACACTTCGGTCTTTGCAGCCGCAGAGACCACATTGACCATCAGAGGTTCTTTTAACAGACTCGCATAAGTTTCGGCGAAGAAAAAGCCGGGAGTTATGTCATCTAGTACACTGTGATTTCCCCAGACATCATCACTTTCAATCTGAACATTTCCGGAGAGCACCAGTCCCATCGAATGTACACATTCTCCGGCATGATAGATGATCTCACCTTTTCCGTAGCTTCTTGTGACTGCACCGAGGCAGGAGAGCATTTCTTTGATTA
>ENA-OQCN01000098-OQCN01000098.1-human-gut-metagenome-genome-assembly--contig:-NODE-98-length-39842-cov-6.689211_pt1 | contig 39842 bp, 36 predicted proteins | sample MGYA00242497_ERZ504576 | MGnify/ENA primary metagenome ERZ504576 (study PRJEB26092, sample SAMD00036296) | human gut metagenome | host: Homo sapiens | study: EMG produced TPA metagenomics assembly of...
TTTTTTTGTATTCAAGACCAATAAGTCCTTTCGTCATGTTGTATGCTTATTTCTTTTTAGCCATGTATTTCTTTAATAATACACCCATTCCGGCAAGTACTGCAACCCCACAGATGCCAATCGCAACACCTGCTGCAACAGGAAAGCCTTTTTTCACTTTCCCCTGATTTATATCTGCGTCTCTGGAAAGAGGAGTCTCATCTTCGTCTAAATCCTGAATCTCCTGTGTTCCCTGTGGAGTCTGGTCTTCTTCAATTGTCTGGGTATCCTGAGTACTATCTGTTCCTGCGTCTGTATCAGTCGTTGTATCGGTCTCTGTTGTTCCTGCCGTTCCGGCGTCCGTATCAGTCGTTGTACCGGCATCTGTGCCTGTTCCGGTTTCTGTCGTTGTACCAGCTCCTGTACCCGTTGTGCCCGTACCGGTTGTTCCTGTACCGGTTGTTCCTGTACCGGTTGTGCCCGTACCAGTTGTACCTGTTCCTGTTGTGCCTGTTCCTGTTGTTGTTCCTGCGGATGTCGTAGCCGGTACTGTAATTGTTTCCACATTTGTTGTTCCCGGAACAACTGTTGTTACAGTTGTTGTCTCTCCCGGAATCGTTACAACTGTTGTACCAATCGGCGTATAACGGAAGGTAAATACATTTTCTGCGGAATTTTCTGATAACGTCTTTGTAAGCGCTAATGCCTGAGGAGTATATCCTTCCACATACTGATAAGCAACTACCGGTTTGTCACCCACATTTCCATAATAGGTATTGCTTGCAAGCAGTTCCTTTCCATTTGCATCCTGATAATTGACTGTATAAGCAACCTGATTTCCTTTGATTCCATAAGCAACTACATAATCGGCATCGCCTTTTACCGTAACACTGTATCTCGAAGCTTCTAATTCATCGGTTTCACTGTTATCACGTCCACTCTTACGAAGCCCTTTTACATAATATTTATCGCTGTTATTTAACGTTACCACACCATCTTTCTGTACATCGAAAGATACGAAAGCTCCGTATTTTAGATTGCTCATCACAATCTTACCTGCTCCGTCTGCAAATGTACCTTGATTTCCGGCATAGAATGTAACGGTATAAGTATATTCGTCATCTGCGAAAACAGAAAGCAGAGAACACTGAAACATCATGCTGAAAGCCACTACAAAAGTTAAAATCTGTCTTAACTTCTTCACTGTCCTCACTCCCCTTTCTCATCCTCGCGACGTCTCTTTACTGCCAAAACCGCGATAATCAATACCACAATTCCACTCACCAGTGCAATCGCACTAAACAATAATGCATGCATGGTATCACCGGTCTTTGGACTTGTCACCGCTGTTTTTCGGATTGTCGAAGATTTTCCGGTCATTGTCTTTTTGACTACTTTATTTTTACCCTTTTCCACTTTTGTCTTTTTGGAAACTTTTTCAACTGCAAAATTTAACTGTAATTTTGCAAGTGTATTCTGATATGCATTTCCCTGAGTTTCACCCTCAAGTCCGACCTCTAATTCAACTGTTCCGGTTTCATTCTTATCCAGACGATCCAGATAGAAATAATCTTCCATGGAATTAGTTGCCTGATGAAGACCTTCTTCTCCGCTTTTCTTATCCTCTCCACCTACCGTATCACTGTCATAAAGTACGGTTTCTTTACCGGAAACATCTTTATAAGAAAGTTTGTAAGTATAAGCTCCATTCTCCGCCTGACTTTCATCTTCCAGACTCTTTAGGATTTCATTGGACATATACCAGTCTGTCTGAATGCTTTCTGAGTTTTTAATTTTCACACCAATCTTCATGGTATCACCAGGAAGCATTCCATAAACTTCTTCTGCGATCTCTTTTGAGCTAAAGTTACTGTTTAGCTTATCATTCTTAAAATCTACCGTCCAGTCTTTACTGCTTGTAATCTCTTCTGCTTTCGCAGTTGTTACCGTGCCAAATGTCATAACAGCCGCCATGACCAGGCACAAAATATTCTTTTTTAACATATCGTGCACCTCCTGTGGCTACTGTAAGCTGATACTGTTTCCGTCTTCTGAGACTGTCACATCAATCCCCCATGCACTCTTGATTGCATCCTGTGCATTGTGGTCTGTACGGCATCGGCTTCTGCATCAATCGTAAAATGATATCCATCGTATTCATAAATGGTTTTGATGGTCTTCTTGCCCTCTTCTTCGGAAACCACCTGTTCCTTTACCTTTGTTCCGATAGAAGGGTCAACTGTTAATGTATCACTAATTGCCGGAGTACGTTCTCCTGCCGGCAAAAGCCTGGTATAATAAAGTACGGTACGTTCTCTTGTTGTTGCACTCTCATCAATCACCCAACCATTGTCTGTGAGCAGGTTTAAATCAATCAAATCCGGAGAAAGTCTGGTATTTTTATTTCCGTCTGCGTCAGTCCAGCTCTTTGTAAGAATGACCCTTACAAATGTATCAATCGAACCGCTGTTTTGTACGGTTAAGGCTTCGTCGTAAGCTTTTCCAAGCGCAAATTTCTCATCTTTTCCAACCAGATTTTTAAGAAGTTCTCCATGTTCTTCCATCACTGATTATCCTTGTCGTAATCTCTTTTACTGATTATTTCACCATTTTCTAGAAGGCTGATACCAATCTTTGAAACCTCTGCCTGCACTGCATAATTCTCACTGTAATAAGTCAGTGCCGCTCTTGTACTTCCCACGGTACTGCCAAGAATTAAAAATCCGGCCACCGCAAACAGGAAAACGGGCTTTACAGAAAAGGATTTTTTCTTCTTTTTCATTACTCACCCACCTCCTCAGTCTGCGCAACATCTGCTTTCTTTGTCCAGTCTGCACTTGGATTTCCCTCTGCATCTAAGATAACAGGTGTACATTCCGAAACAACAATTACATTAAAATCCTTTGGAAGGTTCATGTTACTGATTTTTACCAATAATTCTTCGCTCTTTGCCCCAGGAGCTATAACATCAGAATAATAATAATATCCGTCATCTCCCGGCGTCCATTTTCCACTCTCATCAGAGTAGACCAGTCCTTCCTGATACTGGCTTCCGGCAAATACTTTTACTCTTACATAACATTCGTAATCACCGGTATTTTCAATTTTGATATGCTTCGTCCAATCACTGACCTCTTCATCCGGAATAACCTCGGTAAATCCAAGACTTAATTCCTGTCCACCCTGTGCTGTTACATAAGTGGTAAAGTAAGCCATGGCACTTCCTACAGAAAGCCCTGCGGTAAGTGTAAGAGCTGCAGCAGTCAGACAAAGCGTTTTCTTATTCAACTTTTTCTTCATTGCTTAACCCCTCCCTTATTCCTGTGCCTGTGTACTGTCCGTTTGCTGTTCCCAGTCCCAGACACCATCTTCGGCTGACTGTTTCTGGTCATCTGCTGTTTTCTCATTTGGAGTAAATTCAAAATGATTGACAACACTTGAACCTCCGTTTAATTTACCATCATACTGATTTTCAAATGCTGTGGAAACCATTTCATCCGCTACGATTTGAGTGGTCTGCTCTGCCTCTCCTGTTGCCTCATAACTTGAACCACTGTAAACTTCGGTTACCGTTATATTTGCGCCCGCCGGAAGTTCCTTTATCACAACACTCTTTGTGCCTGTTCCATCAAATACCATGGAAACTACATCACTGTAAACGATTTCTCCATTTACTTCTGCTTCAATATCAAATACAAACGAAGCACCTTTCATTGTCTCATTATAAGAAGTTAAAGTTTTATCGATTTCAAGGTCACCATACCGTTCCTGTTGGTCTGGTTTTAATCCTGTTGATGTATCGTAAAGCCACTCGTCACTTCCGGTTACATAATACTGATTGTTTGGCAGGGAAATCAGATACGGTGTAAAACTGTAAGTATAATATGGCGACTGCACTTCCTCTGCCTCTACCAGATACATTCCGACTGAAAGCCCATCCACACTGCCCTTTCCTCCAATCAGATTATCAGAAGCTGTTGCCTCTGTCTGGTTTTCTTCTACCGCCTTCACTGCACTCTTGGCTTTCTCTTCCCATTCTTGTGCTGTTGTCTTACTGCTGATGGAATCCAGCTTCAAATCCTCAAATCCGGCTAAGGTCTGATACTCTCCATATTGATTCACATCTGCTACCTTATACATGCGAACCGGAATCGTCATATTCTCCCCTGAAAGTTCCGGATAAACCGCATCCAGCTCAAATTTCACAGAACACTGCCGGTCAGTTTCAATACTGATAGCAGCCTGAACTTTGGACATTACTACGGTGGAAAGTGTCAACACCAGAGCCAGAGCCAATGCGCTTCCTTTTTTTAGTTTTTTCTTCATCTTCACATTTCCTCCCCTCTGATAACAGATAAGTAACTATCCTGTACTGAAAAGTCTTTCTTGTTCTTTCTTATTTCTTTTTTATTCTTTTTTGTGTTTCTTCTTTCCAGGTTTAATCAGGAACTTCATCAAAAGTATTACAAGTAAAGTTACCGATAATCCAAGTATCAGATAAATCATGTAGTAATTCTGAATTGATTTCAACATGGATTCTGCGGCTGTAGATTCTATCTCTTCCTCTCCGTTATACGGTACTCTTGTGCCACGAACTAAAAGTCTGTGAGAGTTTACACCGTACGGAGTACAGGTAAATAGCGTTACATAATCCTGACCCTCTTCAATCTGGAGAGCCTTTTGAAGCGTCTCATTGTCATCCTTATCCACCATATCTAAAATCTGGTCAACCTGATAAGCAAGCGTTTCATCCAAAACGTGAATGTAAAACATGTCTCCACGTTCTAACTGGTCAATATCCGTAAACAATCTGGCACTCGGCAGACCCCTGTGTGCTGCCAGTACGCTGTGTGTGCTCTCCCCACCGATTGGAAGCTTGGTTCCATTTAAGTGACCGATTCCTGTCTGAAGCACATCATCCGCTGTTCCATGATAAATGGACAGCTTTACATTAATCTTTGGAATGGATACATATCCCATGACACCATCATTTCCCACATTTAAAATCTGCCAGTATTCGGTATTTTTAATATCGTCTCCATTTTCTCCAAAAACATCACCAAATATATTGTTATGGATAATCGTATCATTAAAAGCATTCGCTTTTTCCCATTCCTTTGTAAAATCCTCTTCTGCCATCTTTCCGATTAACTCTTCATAAGATGAAATCAATTGATTCTGCCGGTATGTATTCCACTGGTTAGAAACTGTCGGATAAATCAAGATTGCAAATCCCAGCAGGAACATTAAGCCAAACAAAATACCTGAAATTTTTCTCTTCATAATACATCCCTACTGTTCCTTTGATTTTCTCTTCTTATCATAACAATAAAGTATAAGGATAAAGCCTCCTGTTACTGCCAGTCCGATAACTACCCACAACCCATAATTGGTATGGAGACTGACTCCTCCAAGTGGTGTGGATGCCTCTTCTATATCGGCTGTCTTGTAATCTACTCTGTGTCCTCGAACCAGAAGTCTGTGGCTGTTAACTCCATAAGGAGTACAGGTAAGAAGTGTTACCAAATCTTTCTCTTCCTCTACTGCTAAATCATCCGTTTCTTTTGGTTCAACGACTGAAATTTTATCTACTTCATAGCAAAGCACGTCATCTAATATATAGAGAAGAAAATGGTCTCCCTCTTCGAGTTTATCAAGATCTGTAAAAAGTGTAGCACTCGGAAGTCCTCTGTGTGCAGAAATTACTGCATGTGTTCCTTTGCCTCCAACCGGAAGTGAACTTCCTTCAAGATGACCGGCTGCTTTCTGAAGCACCTCGTCTTCTGTTGTATGATAGATGGGAATTTTAATATTAATCTTAGGCACTTCTATATATCCCATCATACCATCACCACCAAGGTTCAAACAAGAAAAATAATTAGAATTTTCTCCATCGGAAGCCTCTGCGACTGCAAAAGAATCCGGAAGAACGGATGGCTGAAGAGAATCATTATATGCATCGGCATTTTCCCATTCCTGCTCATAATTAATTTCTCCATCTTTTTCTTTCTGCGCAACAACTTCTTCATAACCGGATATCAGCTGCTTCTGCCTGTGATTGTTCCACTGATTTGCAACCAAGGGATACAACAGCAAGGACAAACCGGCTAAAAATATAATTATAATCAATATCGTAGTAACTTTTTTCTTCATCCGGGCTCTCCTTATTGTTGTATTTTTGTCAGGTTTCAATTTTCTGTGAAATGAAAAACCAAGGCGGGCGAGCCGCCCTGGTTTTTTCACAAAATAGGCATTTCAATTGTTACTTATTCTATTTCTTCTATTTCATTATTTAGCAGATTTTTTGCGAGTTGCGAAGAATAAACCTGCTGCTGCAATCATAACTACACAACCACCGATTGTGAAGATTGTAGTACCGATACCACCTGTGGATGGTAAGTTGGAAATCTTGGTGTTGACGATTTCAATTTTTTCAACTGTTCCGATTGCCGGTGTATCATCAGTTACTGTGAAAGTAGATCTTACAGTATGGTCGTCGCCGGAAATAGTAGCACCATTTACAGAAATAGACCAAGCTGTTAATTTACCTGTTGTTTCGTCGATTGTAGCATCGATTACGATTGTGTATACGGTATCATTTAATGTGTATCCGTTAGGAGCTTTTGTTTCTTTTAAGTAATAAGTACCGGCTTTAAGACCTGTCATGGTCATCTGGCCATTTGCATCTGTTACTACAACACCATTAAACTGTTTGTTTTCCGGATATGCTGTTCCATATACAGTTTCAAGATCGGCATCTGTGTATAAAGTAAATTCTGCGCCGGCAAGTTTTACTTTCTGTTCGCTGGAAGTTGTTCCAACTTTTGTGATGAGTTCATTTGTTAAAGAACCATCTGCTGTTCCGTCAATATCAAATGTGTAAGTATAAGTTTTGTCGTTAGAAGAACCATCTTTGCCATCTACTTTAGAGTCTTTTGTGAAGTTTAAAGTAGCGTCGTTGACATTTGCTACACCATTTAATGCTGCATCCTGATTTACTGTTGCCGCATAAGTTACAACTAATGCTTTGCTCTGATACTGATTCAGTGTATATGCATTATTTACAACAAAATCAACTGTAATTTCATTCTTTGCTTCATTTACTGTTAATTTGTAATCTGTTCCTGCTGTTAATTCTTTACCGTCTGCTGTAACTTTCAGGCTGTTTTCTTTATAAGTTAAGCCGTTTAATTTATCCACGATGTTGAACTTCGGATAATTTCCACCGTAGTAAGGAATTGTTGTTGAAAGTTCATAATTTACTGTATCACCAATGTTTACTGTGTTACCCTTAACTTTGTTTTCGCCTTCAACGATTTTTTTGTCTAAATCAGGAGTATCACTTACTTTAGCCCATGCATTTTCTGTATCTGTAACATCTACTTCGTTGAAATCCATTGCTGTTTTTCCATCTTTGTTTTTGTATACTACAGAAACTACCAATGGATTATAAATTTTATTTTCAGCACCTGAGATAACAACTAAATAAGAACCTACAGGAACTTCTGCTGTATAAGTGGTTCCATCTGTAGAAGTCATAGCATATTCTGTACCTGCAACTTTTGTTGCATCAATAATGTCAGCGAGCTGAGCTGAGTCTACAGTAATATCATCAGCAGTTACATCTGTAATAATAGTTGGATATAAAGATTCATATCCTGAGAACTTTCCGCCATTCTCATATTTTGCTTTAATAATCTGGTAAGCTTTTACTGTAACGCCAGTTTCTTCTACGCCACTTACTGTAATTGTTCCTTTATCGGATGCTGTTCCTGTTGCTACATTTCCTTCGGTTTTTCCATTTGCTGCAAATGTCGGAATACTCATAGCGAGTACCATTACCATTGCCAATACCATTGATAACATTTTTTTAAGTTTACTCATACTCTCTCTCCTTTTCTTTCCAGGATTTCCCTTACTTAATTATTAGTTTCTTTTGTTACTTGGTTTCCCCTTTACTTTTGCGATTTGGAAGTCGCTGAAACCATAATCTCATTTTGTTATTTATTCAGCACCTCCTTGGATTTGTTTTTATATAAGATTAGTGCCGCAGCCATCATAAGCAATGCGCCTCCAATCGTATATCGATAAATACCAGAACCGCCGGTACTTGGAAGTTCGTATACCACCTGATTCTTGATTGTTAATACGTTCTTCTCATCCGTGGTTAAAAACCACATATCCGGTTCCTGAGTAAGTGGATTACCTGCCATATCTGTTAAAATAACCTCACCCTTTTCCTGCTTGAAGTAAATTTTATTACCTAAAGGCAAGTAACCTGTTGGAGCTTTTGTTTCTTCAAGATAATATTCTCCCGGTTCTAACCCTTTGAGTTCTATCTCATTTGCCCCATTTTTAACGGTTAAAACATCTCCCAATTTTTGATAAGCGTTACCAGCTTTCTTATACAGCTGGAATTCTGCTCCATCTAATTTTAAGTCTGTATTATTTTCTGAGACTTCATCAAATCAAGGTCTGCTGTTTCTTCCTGATAGGTATTCGTAAGTTCTACTTCTGCATCCTGACCGTCTGTTACTGTATAAGTACCTGTCGCAAACATCGCCCATTGTTTTGATTTATCAAAGTGCATAATATTTTCACCGTCGTAAGTAATCTCTCCGTCTCGGAATGTCAATGTGGAACTAATCTTATCCACTCCACTAAAGAAATAACAATTCTCTAAAACTGCTTTTGGTGAAAATTTTATTCCTTTTTTGCTGGAAATCAAATCAACAATTGCCATTCTTGCTTTGATACTTGCCGGCTGTCTGGTCCAAACAAAATATCCTTCATTTGAGGTTAATTTCGCAACAATTAAATTTACTTTTCCAACTGGATAATCCTGTGCGGAACATGTTGTTTCCCTCTTAGTTGAAGTATATTCAATTGTCGCCTGCTTAACTGTCACATCTGCACTGTCTCCATTTGAACCATTAATTGATGGCGTTACCTGATATCCATCTTTTTTATAATTAGACTCGACAACTCTGTAAGTTCCTGTTGAACAACCTTCCAGCTTCCAGGTGTAAACCCAGGTTGTATCTTTCCCTGTCAGATTTTCGTCCAGCTTATCTGCATCCATTGTAAGCGTTCTTGTATCACTTCCATTTGTTACGGTTATCTGATACGCAGGATTTGCTTTTGCCAGTTCTCTGATCTGCGCTTTCGTTAAACCATTAAATCTCTTAGTCACTTCAATAAATGGAGCATCCGGCTCATCCAGCTCTTTTATTTTGTTTGCAATTGTTACTTGAGCATCCTTTTTCAATTCTATTTTTCCATCTGCAACTCTTTGCTCTTCTACTTTTTCGTCTGCTGTTTTAATGTCCGACTTTTCACAATTGCTGACAGATTTTTCAGGCTCTAAATATCTTGTTTTATCCAGATTCACTTCTTCTACCAGAAAACTTGTTTCAGAAAGAATCTGTGTAACAATCACTGTATAACCTGCCGGTATTCCAGTAACAACTCCATTTGCATCTGTTTTGCCACAAACAACACTCTTACTGCCATTTGATTCCAATTCTCCATCTTTGTAGTAATAATAATTTCCTTCCCCATCTTTAAGATAGTAATCACCCTTTGTATAAGGCACTAACGTTTGATTAGCCTCATTATTAGATAGTTGAATCTTAAATGAAAAGGTATCGTTTGTTACCTGTCCATCTCTCATCTGCTTTGTAATCCGAAGTTCACGGCTGTTATATGCAGAACAATTATTTACACAAACTACTGTCGGTCTTTCTTCTACTGTCTTTTTATCTGTTTTAACATCCGAAATCGTTCCACTAAGCTGTGCATTTTCATCAAATGCTTTATACTCAACGCCATTAATAATAACCTTATCATATTGCTGAGCATTCACTCCAACCTCTATTACATAATACTTTCGGTTAGCTTTCAGTCCGCTAAATATTGCTGACTCATATGGTTTTAGATAAAATACCTTTTTATATGTCGTATCATTAAATGTTACATCCTGGAACTTAACTTTTTCTGTTGAATCTTTATACGTTGCACTATCTAATAATTCATACTCGTCATCGTAATACGTTTCATTTCCTTTTGGATCTGTTGATTTAATTTTCTGTGCATAGACCTGGAAAGCAAATTTTACATTGCTGTATTTTTCTTTATCTGTGTTTTCCAGTTCTTTTCTAACTTCCACCTGACCTTCCGGAATAACCTGAAGATTAAATTTCATGTGAAGATTAGATGCACCTGCACCACGTTCCATGTAGAACATTTTAAAGGAATGGAGAGTATAATCTTTCAATGTGTCGTCATCAAAACATGCTTCTATTTCTTTATCACTGGTTTTACTCGTCCACTTATTTCCATTCGGAAGCTTTTTAGCATCTTGGAAAAGTTTTTTAATCGTTGTCTTATATTTTTTTGGTGTACCTCCTTTAATACAATCATACCAGCTTACCTCTCCTGTATTAAAATTAATACTGCCGGAGTGAGCATCATGAACACCACCAATATCAAGCACCAAGACGTCGTCGATATAAATCCATAAGTCATCATCCCCATTGAATTCATATATCATCGGGTCTTTTTGACCACTAACCTGTTTAGAAGCTATTTTACCATCTTTTGGCTGAAAAAAACTTGCGCCCATATACATCCCAAAGTAATAATTATTTCCATTTGTTTTATAAAGTGTTTTTCCTTTTGCACTATCTGAATCTGATAAAACACTACCATTTTCATCATATTCATTTTTATTAGTTGATACGTTTTGACTATTAATTGTGTTATACGGCATAAAGTTTCCACGTTTATAATAATACTGATTTTCATTACTTGGTGTACCCAGTGCATTGTATACGGTAAAATTTGTATTGTTTCCTAAATATGCATAATTCTGAAAACTACTGTATTCATAATAACCTGTGCTGTTATAGATATCTTTTCGGAATAAATGATCTACTTCCGTTCCTCCGCTAAAAAGACTCGCCAAACTTTCATTAGCAGTTCCGGGAATTGCTGAACCCGTAGATTTCTGACCTGTAATACAGGTATTCACTCCTGTTGTAATTGGATAGCCATCTGTGCCTAACACATTTTTTAAAAGACCTTTTTTAATACTTCCTGACTGATTGTTATTATTCTGCCAGTTTCCATTATTCCACGTTCCGGCACAATAGCCTCCTCCTAAATCTATCCAGGTACTACTATCCAAAGCTTTTATCTTATATTTGTTAGAATCCTTACCTTCCATATCAATCATTCGCATTGTAATACCAGCTTGAGTATGACTGACTGTTTCAACTTTATCCAACCCGGATTCTTTATCGTAGGCATACCAGGCTAACACGTAATTAGAAAAACTATCTGTTATAAATTCTGCCTTTGTAACTTTTGTTCCACTGGTTGTCTGTATGTTTGCTTCTTTCTTTTCATCAGCCACCATATCGACAACCTGTTTTACTGCTCCATTCTTATCTTCTTCAAGATGAATAACTGTAACATCAAGATCTGATTTTTCTGTATCAACATCTTCCGGTGATACTCCTTTTTTATATTTCATCGTAACCTTGACATTTCCATCCGGCTCAATTTTATTTCCATCTTTATCTGTGAGTGTAATGTCATAAGCCAGAAATCCTGCTATAGAGTACTCTTCGTCTTCTGCTTTCTGATGTAATTTTTTCTCTACCTCAGTATATTCTGTCGTATCTTTTTGAACCGATGTCACACTTAAGGTTGTTCCTTCTGGAATTGCACCTTCTTTTTCCTCAGTAATACTAATTGTTACCTCTTCATCTTCGTATGTAAGTATAGGTTTAGTTTCTTTTATTTCAGTTTCAGCTTTTGCTGTCTCTTTTGTTTTTGTCTCTTCTTTTGCTTCCTCTTTAATTTCTTCTTTCGGTTCTTCAACTATCCTTTCTTCTGCCTTAGCCGTTTCTTTTACATAACATCCATAAACTCCGGACTTTTCAGCTTTTAATAGCACCTTATTAACTGCATTTTTTTCCTGATTCAAGCTAACATCGGAATAGATATATTCATCAATATTATCTATACTCTTTCCTTCCGCTTTCAGTGCTTCCTCTAAGTCTGTTTTTGATGTTATATTTAAAATTTCATCGGATTCTTTTTTATTTTCTTCGGTTGCTTTGTCCAGATAGAAAACATTTATTTTTTTCGTATCTGCTGTCTGAATATTGGTATTGTTTTCTTCAATTGTAAGGGTAACCGGTTTGTTTGGATTCTGATTTTCACCGTTTACTTTAAAATTAATTTCATAAAACTGATAATTTCCAAGCTTTTCTGTTTCCGGAAGATTTTTTCCGATTAACGCTTTTACATGTTCCTGAGTTTCGGCATCCAGTTCTTTTACTTCCATCACAATGTCTGAGGTGACTGCTTCAAATGCACCTTCCGGAAGATTTGCGATAACGCTTGTAAGTACGTTTCCGTTTTCATCCTGAAATTCATGTCTGATTTCAGTTGCTTCAGACTGTACACCTTCTTTAGAAACAGTTTCTTCAGAAATGGTCTCTTCTGCAACTGTTTCTGCTTCTTCTTCCACTTCCGGTATCGTTTCTTCCGACATTGTTTCTTTCGGTGTACTTAGCTCTTCCTTAATTTCTTCTTCCTGCGTCTCTTCCGTTGTCGTTGTTTCTGTACTTTGTGTTTCAGGTTCCTGACTTGCCATGGATTCAGAAGAGGTTTCACCTATCAGACCACCCTCTGCCATAGTAGACATGCTGGTTGTCAGCATCAGAACCATGCAAAGCACAAACGCCAGAATTTTTTTATTTTTCTCACTTTTCATGGCTTCCTCCTTCTACTATCTCATCCTCGTCTTCAGTTACTGCACCATCTATTAACTTCAATAATTCTAAGGCACTGCGAAAATATTGTTCCTGTTTTGTTTCTGCCCATAATACACTTCCCTGCCAGGTTGAATTCTGACATTCATTAATCTTTACGATAAATGTTTTTGTCTGTTTTTTCTTAGCCACAATATCTTCGCCTCCTTTCTTTTCTCAAATTAAAACATTACATATTCTATATTCTTTACTATGTGGTTATTATAGCGTATTGCCCATTACAAAAAGCATTACACCTTATTTTTTTATTAAATTTTTCCACAAAAAAACATTACCATACATCTGCTGGTAATGTTTTTCTTTCGTACCTTAAAAACTTGAAGTATTGTTGATAATTTTAACTAAATCCAGTGCACTGGAAAACTCATAACTTTCTTCTGATTCCATCAAAACAATTTCGCCCTGCCAGGTTGCATTCTGTCGATACTGAACGCACACCAGAAATGTTCCCTTTGTGCCTTTTTGTTCTAATACAGTTTTAGGTTCAACAACTTTAGGAATTGTTTCTCTTTGCTGTGGATCTTTTTCTCTCAAAAAAAGACCTGCTCTTTGTTGACGCTTCCGGAAAATGAAGTTTATCATACAATTTTTCCATTTCATCCAAAAGCTCAACGACATTTGTAAAATTCGTCGCCTCTTTTTTATAACAATGATAAAGACGTCCTTTCATTTCTTCCTGCGCAATTTCGTCTACACATATATTTACAAGATTAGGTGCCGCCTTTATTCGTCCTATATTTTGTCCGCTTCTCATATTTTCATACACCACACCTTTACCCCTTAACCTTCAAAGGTCATCTTGCCCGTTGAAGGTAATCTTTGATTTTTTCTGTTCAACATCCACAATAGATGATACATAATATTCTAAGTACTGTGCCCATGTTTTATGCTCACGGCTGAAATATTTTGTAATTCTATCATAAATCTGAGGACAATTTTCCTGTTTCGTCCCTACCAGTAAAATCAAAAACTGATTCGGACTGTATCTGGTATAAGAGTCGCCTTTACGCAGCGAACATTTAATTGTATGATTTAACTCTTCAGATAACACCTTTAAACGCTCTTTATTTTCTAATGGGCGTCCTTTTCCGTCTGTTATCGTTACCAACATCAAATAAACAGACTGACCATTTCTTTCGATAATACGGGTCACCAAACGATAGGTATCACGGAAACTTGGCAGACTACAGTAATACGCACCTTTTTCTTCATATTTCTCTTTTAAACCGCCACGAATATCTTTCAATACCTGCGGTTTGTAACTGACCCGTTCGCTCATTTCTTTAAACTGCTCCATCATTTTTTCAGATGGACTGATACCCAATTCTGCAAAGAAAAATTTTGCCGTATCTTCGTAAATCTGAATGGCTTCTTTATATCGATTCATAGCAACCAGCGCTTCCATCATCACAGACTGCCATTCATCAAATGGATAAATTTCAGACGCTGATTTAGAAAGTTCCAACACACTTTGGTACTCTTTTTGCACCTTTTTATAATCACATACTTCTTTCAGTGCTTTTTCATAAACTTTTTTATATTCTACACTTTCAAGCAGTGCCCAGTCCTCTCCCGAAAGTTCCGGAAGAAATTCTCCTTTATAAATCCGGCAGGCTTTTGTCAGCAGTTCCATCTTTGTCCGGATATCCTCTGTCGCTTCTGACTCTTCAATGAGCTTTTTTAATTCCAAGGCATCCACTTCAACTTCCATCGGACTGTTCCACTTATAGACTCCCTTTTTAATTTGTATGTAATCATACTCAGGCATTCCTGCATCTACAAGCATTTTTTTCAGTCTGTGTGAAGTTACCCTTAAATTGTTTGCCATATCTGCCAGTTCATCTCTGCTATAAAGATAATCAAGCAGACGAGTTCTTTGAATTCCTGTTTCTTTTGTATACAATAGTATCTGAAACAGCTGCAATGCTTTCGTTGACGTTGTTCTCTTAAATGCAATGTCTTTTTCTCCCCAGTTCACGGAAAAACGCCCTAACATCCTCACTTTTAAAACCGGTAATTCCTTACTCATCCTCATACACCCCTTTTCATAGGATTTCTCCCTGTTTGTCAAATTACAGCCACTCCCTAATGCCGTACTTTTGCAGCCATATCTTAAATACAAAATATATTTACTAAACTAAGCGAGCATTTGCACTTCCCTTTCCTGCTTACTTACTTTCGTTAATCTCTTTATACTTAAGATATCCTAGCCTAATTCTAACTTTTTGCCATTCTTTTGTCAACAAAATAGATTGTCAGATTCTGTCGAAATTGGAGCAAAAAATTTTACTCTGAGTTTTTTTCTTAATTGTAAACTATAAATGAGCAAGTTCGTGATTTTGCATTTCGCATCATTTTTTGACCACAAATTTACAACATTTACGACAAATCTGACATCACTTTACAATACCAGACAAAAAAAGATGCAACCCTCATTTCTGTGGCTTACACCTTTCTCTACTCATATTTTCGTCATCCAGACTTTTCACTCTGCTTCTGATAATTTACTGATGGCAACAGTTCTTGCAGATGGCATTACTTTCCACAGCACTCCACAATGGCTTTTTCCACATTTTCTATCTGAAATGGTTTTGCCAGATGTGCGGTCATGCCGGCTGCGAGACATCTTTTTGCATCTTCCTCAAATGCATTTGCAGTCATTGCAATGATCGGAATTGTTTTTGCATCTGCCCTCTCCATAGCACGAATCGCCTTTGTTGCTGCAATACCATCCATAACAGGCATCATGACATCCATCAATATGGCATCAAAAGTTCCCGGAGGATTATTTTCGAAGCACTCCACTGCCTGTCTGCCATTTTTTGCAACTGTAACCTTCGCACCGTCATCTGTCAGCAGCATTTCTACGATTTCTGCATTAAGATCATTATCCTCGGCTACCAGCAGATGCAGTCCACAAATATCATATTTCTCTACAATTTCCTCATCCTTTTTCTGTTTCTCTGCAATCTCAAAGGGAATGGTAACGACAAACACAGATCCAACTTCCTCCTGACTTGTCACTTCAATACTTCCATTCATCTGCTCAATCAATCCCTTAGTGATCGCCATCCCCAGACCGGTTCCCTGGTAAACACTACGGGCATCTGTTTTTTCCTGTGAGAATGGATCAAAAATGCGGCTCAGGAATTCTGCACTCATCCCTATACCTGTATCAGAAATCGTCCATCTGTATGTACAAATCTTATCATGTACATCTGCCGCCTCCATTACCGTAGTAATCTTTCCTCCCGGCCGGTTATACTTAATACAGTTTCCATAGATGTTCAGAAAAATCTGGCGAAGATGCAGTGAGCTTCCATAGACATAAGGATAGGGAATATCCTCCTTATTTTTCTCATAAATCCACTGAATATTCTCATCTGCTGCCTTGTGAGTAATAATGCTCTCAATCTCATAGACCAGATCTTTGAGACAGATATATTCATGAGTCAGAACAATATGACCTTCCTCTATTTTACTCATCTGCAGAACATCATTGATAAGGGAAAGCAAATAATCTGCTGCTATCTTCATCTTTTTATGATTTTCCTGTATCAGTACCTTATCCTCAAAATGGTTCTCATCAATCTTTAACAGACCAATAATACCATTCAAAGGTGTCCTGATATCATGCTCATACGACTGAGGAAATTCGTTTTTGCCCTGCTCTCGGCACGCATCTCATTGAATGCAGCCTGAAGGCGTGCCTGTTCCTGTTCATCACGTTCATGTCTCTGTGTGGTATCCTGCAGCAGAATGATCGCATAGATCATAGGGATATCAGCAAGGATTTCTGTATCAAACACTACCATACTGGTCATAAGCACTGTTTTCTGTACCCATCGGATACTTCCATCGTCTTCGCAGACACAATATTCTACAGATATATGTGTTTCTCCGTTCTCAAACCTCTTACGAAGCTTTTCACAATTATCTGTCATGCAGTAACCGGCAATTGTTTCCTGAGTGACTTTTTTCTCATATTCCCAGCAGTAATCCTGATAAGAGTGCGGAAGCGAATAATCCATAAAAAGTTCCCGGCTCTTCTGCTCTTTTCCATTCAGTACGATCCTTCTTTCCAGAACATCCTTTGTCAGATTTACTGTATAGATCACATCTGACAATTCCAGAAGCGCATCCACATAGCTGTCATTTTCCAAGATAGACTGTTTCAACTGTTCATAATAAAGCTGCAACTGCTCTTTTGCACCTGTCTGACCTTCAGAAGTCTTTCGGATAGTTTCAAATGCCAGGAGAAAATGATGCAGCTTTTTATCCTCATCCCAGTCCACCGGAATCAACGTCAGACGGTTATATGCCCCCTGTTTTCCGGTATTATACTCATATTCCAGCACATTTTCCTTCGTATGCATCTTCCTTTGAAGCTCAGAAATCTGCAGCCCTTCGCAGATATCTACCTGACAGGAACTTTCAACATGTTCCTCTATGATCTGTTCCACTGCTCCGGAATATGCACCGTCAGAAGCCAGGAAAAAATTCTCGCTGGAACGAATCGCCCGATAGGTATCCATCCTGGCATCACAGTACAGGCAGTCTGAGAAGTTACTGCCATGCTGATTAAGCAGCTTTAACAGCTGATATCCCTGATTCCTTTCTGCTGTAGCCTCTTCCCGTTTCACATGATTTTTATTGATATACATGTTTTTGTCTGCGCAGTTAAACAGTTCTCTCATTGTACTTCCGGGAAAATCACCAGCCAATGCAAATCCCACCGCATAACTTAAGGGTGTATCCGGATACACTCTGGATTCCTCTGTCATATCTCTGCGCACCTTTTCAAGACACTGTGTCATTTGTTCCCTGTCCAATCCATGGGTAACTGCAAGAAATTCATCTCCACCTGCTCTTCCCACAAACTGCTCAGCCGGCATGGAATCTCGCAGACAGATAGCAAATCTACGGATATAGGCATCACCGGCTTCATGTCCTCTGCTGTCATTAATACGCCGGAGATTATTAAGATCAAAACTGCATACACCGATATCTGCATCCGGTTCTTCCTCATTCAGCAATTCTTCACATTTATTTTTGTTCGGAAGTCCCGTCGCATCATCCAGATATACCTTTCGCTGCAGCAAACGGTTCATTGCAGCATATTGTATTGCTTTGATAAACTCATATCCGATCAATAGCATCAATACAACAATATCTGCCGTGATATATTTTTCAAGCAATGATAATGATGTGGCTTTTTTCTGCGAATATTTTTCGGCCAGACCTGTTGCTTCATCACAGATTACAAAGAAGTCCTCACTTCTGGATATAATATCTGTTTTTTCATATCCTTCAGACCGCCCCAAACAGATTTCGTTATACAGCTCAGAAAAGCCTTCGTCCAGTTCCTGCATTTTATTCTGAAAATCCTTATCATTCAAATATACCAGATTCAGTTTGGTATTTCCATCGCGCAGACCACCAATGAAAGACCTTACCTCCTGGATCATTGCATCGTCCTGTTCCCCGGCAACCTCCAGCTTGATGATCCTCTGTGTCTCTCCACGAACTAAACCAGTATAATTTACAATACGGGCCGTTCCCTGAATATCAGAAACAATTCTCATCATTATAATAATAAGGATAGCCAGAATAACTGCCAGAACACCAATACTGACCTGAATAATAGTGGATTTCTTTTTCTTATTCTTTACTTCAGACATGCTCCTCCCCCTTCTTGTTCTATTCTGTAAAAAATGACCTGAATGAACCGATATCCCAGATATCTTGATATAGCGCCTGCCAGAGATCCGCCAAGAACATCTGTGGGATAATGCACATATCTTTTCTCCCATTTTTTCAGCATATGCATTATTTTACCCTACTTTCTCCTGTATGCCTACTCAAATTTTAATGTATTTACTATAAATGAGCAAGTTCGTGATTTTACCTAAAAAGAAAGACACCTTAAATCGTTCATGTTGTATAATGAAAGTGACGAAACAAACATTGCAACATTCACGAAAGAAGGTGCCTCTCGCAAATTCTTAAAATATAAAACAAAAAATACACCCCTGTCTTACCCTTAAACAGGAGCGTATTCTACATTTCTATTTTTTTATCTCCTCTGTCTCGATAATAAACCGTACACTTCCGCTCTGCCCTTCGTAAATTCCTCCAAAATTCTGGTACTCGGCATCTACTTTTTTAAGCCCTCGTATCTTTGTTGTCAAATTTGTCAGGTCATCACCTGCAAGGTCGGTTAATTTCTGAATAGCTTCTTTATCAAACTCTGTAAATCCTTCATGTAAAGCTTCCATCCCATCTATCAATGCCTGATAACCACTGTCGAGAGCACTTCCGGCACTGCTTAACTGGTCTGTTCCTTCACTTAAACTCTGACCGCCCACGTATAGCTGACCGATTCCATCTGAAAATGCACTGATTCCGGTGTTTAACTGACTGCTTCCTTTAGCAAGCTGCTCGGCTGCATTTTGAATCGTCTCCATTCCTTCCTGCAAGGTCTGCATCTGTTCCGGAAGTCCGCCAAGCAGTTCCGCTACTTCTCCAAGTACCTGCATCTGAGCCTGCATATCCGTCAAAATCGCTGGAAGGGCACTGGTATCCACGCTTAAATCCGGAATATTAAGTTCCGGAATCGAAAGCAGGGTCTGCACTGCCTCTTCCGTTTTTTCTCTGGCTTCTTTTGTCAGCTCGGTATCCTTAGCATTTTCCTTTAACTGGGTTTCCAGACTGCTCTTTAATCCCTCTTTTAAAATTTCCTGTTCTTCTTCACTTAAGGAAGTTTCCTGCATCGTCTCATTAAGAGCTGCCTCTACTGCCGAATCTATCTGTGCTTCCCTCTGCACCTTCGCATTATCTTCAATTGCATCCCAGTCAATCGCTTCCAGTGTATTTTTAACAGTTTCAACAGTGGTCTGAATGGTTGTCTGATAGGTCACTGCCTCTGTCACAAAGTTTCCAGCCGTTTGAAGCTGAGTCTGTAATTGAGTCAGTGCTGTATTTAATTTCTGACCATCTGCCACTAATGCGACCATTGCATTTTCTACTCCGCTAAAATCAACCCCACTCTGACCGGAAGCATTTCCGAATGAAATCGCTGACAAGCTGTTTGAAAATTGGCACAATCCGTCTGTTAATGCCTGAGCTCCGCTTCCAAGCGCCGTCTTGTTTTCATTTAATACCTGCATTCCACTCTTTAAGGCATCCACTCCTTCTTTTAAAGAGTCAACTCCGCTTAGATACTGCTTCATATACTCATCATAGGTTTTCATTCCATCTAAAAGCTTGCCACTGCCGTCTTTTAATTTTCCTGAAGCCTCTTGAATTTTATCCATGTTATCGGAAGTTTCATCCAAATCATCGAGATTCTCTTCATCTAAATCACTCAAAAGTCCAGAAGAAAATACCGTCGCTGTAAAATCCAGTTCAAAATCCGTTACATCTGCTGTCACTTCCACATATTCCGGAAGCTCAATATCTTTCGTCAGCTCAGAATCGGAGAGATTCAGATTTTCGGAAAGTCCGGGGCAGGCATATCCAATAATCAAATTCTGTCCATCCAATGAAATAACTTTTCCATTTTTTACTTCGATATTTGTTGCATTATCCTCTGATAAAAGCAGGGCAGAAATCGCTGCAAACGGAACAGGAAGTTCCACTTTTTTTCCATTTACATTCGTCTCTTCTTTGGTATGATTTTCATAATCAAAACGAATCTTAAGTGAGCCGCTTTTTCCTGCCAGCTCTTTTGGAGTAATTTCTTTATCATCCAGAAAATAGCTGATTTGAACTGTTACCGGAAGCTGTTCACTGCTCTTTCCTTCATATTCAATGTCTTCTCCCTGATTGTCCCAGAGAATTGTTCCATCCGATTGTCTGGTATATTCTTCGTCCCCTTTTATATTTTTGATATCGGTCAGATTCGAATAATCCTGAATCTTCTTCTCATTTTTATTTTTTAAAACTGTATTTACGGTAATCTCATTTACTGTTCCGTCCGCGTCTGCCTTTGCATATACCGTTTCTGTTTTATCTTTTTCTTCATCGGACTGCTTCTCACTGCTTTGTTCTTTTGTATCATTATCCTTTTGAGACTTTGTTTCCCCCTGTGTATTTCCAGAGGTTTTATCCACATTTTCCTTATCGGAAGAGTTATCCACACTGCAGGCAGTCAGTCCCAGAACCACAGCCGTTCCGATTCCAAGAGATTTTTTCCACAATGCATTTCTTATTTTCTTTTCCACTTTCTCTCCCACCTTTCACTCTACATTTTTTAAGGCTTCTTCCATCGGAATCTTTCGCACTTTCCGATATTCGGTGACTGCAACTACTGCGTAAGTTAAAATTCCGATTGCAAACATTTCCGGAAACAGTGTCGGACTTACATAAAATGGAATCCATCCGCTCATACTTGTCATCATCATCTGATAAAAAATGATTTCCATCAAACTTTTTTCCAGCGGAAGCGTGATAATCAGAAGCAGTGCCGTTACAATCGAAGTTGGTATAATGTAAAGTCTCGCAATCTCTGCATTGCTGTAACCTAAAATTTTGCCATTGAAATCGACTGCGCATTTTTCTCAATGACAATCTTAGAAAGCAGATAGATGACAACCATAAAGATGACAATCGCAAAACCATCCACCATATACATCATGCTGCCCATTGATACAGTAAGCTGTCTTGAAATCTTCGTTAAACTTTCCAAATCAATCACAGACGAAATATATTTTTCATCAATATCTGTAATCTCACTGTCTGATAAATATCCGCTGAAATAATCATTTCCCAAATCAAAGGTTCGGTTCAATTGTTCGATTGGCATAAATACGCATAAACCGCCCTCATAATCATAAATTCCGCCTACCGTAAATTCATACTGTGTATCTTCATAGCTTTCTCTTAATGTTATCACATCGCCTTTTTTCACTTTATACTTATCAGAGTACGCTTTGGAAACCAGCACTTCGTCTCCATCTGTATCTTCAAGTGGAATGTAACAGCTGTCCGACTTTACTCCATAGAGCATAATTTCATCAGTTTTATACTCACTATCCAAAGTCTTTAAAGAATACGCACTAAATTTTTCTGCATCTTCATTGTCCGTCTGAACTTGATATTCAAAATACATTAAATTCATCAGGCTTTCTAATTTATGTTCTTCATTCATCGCATTTAACGGTATATTTAAAATATACTGATAATTGCACAACAGATTCTTTTCGATTTCCGTTTGATAATGATTTAAGATCTGCGGAAGCATCAACCCAAACATCAAAAGCAGGTTTGCAAATAGAATTCCGACTGTAAGCACAACATAATTGCTGACATTCTGGAAAATCACACGAAGCCGGAATCTTGAGAAAAATGGAATCCTGGCACTCAACGGTAATGTATATTTTTGTTTTCTTTTCTTTAAATCCCTTCTTAAAAATTTGAGTGGGGACAACGATAATGTTCTTTTTAATAGGAAGAAATTAATCACTGCCATCAAAAAAACCGGTACAATTGTCGTCATCGCAAAGGCTTCACCGTTCCATAATGTCACATAAGTCGGCAAACTGTAGCTTCCATAATACATGCCTGCACAGACATTTTTCAGAACCGTATAACCTAAAATATTTCCGATCACCGCTCCCGCAAATGTAACCAGCATCGGTGCAGTCATATAGTGAAGAATCAGTTCCCGTCTGGTATAACCCGAAGCCCTTAATGTTCCAATTACTGCTGCCTCTTTATGTATCGTATTACTGATTGTAATTCCAAATACAAAGGCAAGAATTGCAATTACAATATAAAGCAGGATAATCATCATCATACGGTCACTGCCTATATCTTCACCGGTAAATTGAATCGCCTGATTACTGTAACGTGGAACAAATGTCTCAAGGCTGACTTCATTATTTAAGACTTTCATAAAATCTTCTGCCACATTTTTTTCTTCCGTCTCGCCTTTTGGCTCTTTTCCATATTTCCAGGAATAATTACAAATCATGTTGTCCGTATTAAAAGTATCAAACGCCTCCTCAGTTACAATTCCGACACCAAATTTTACCGCATCAAACATTGAATCATTATTGTCCGAAAACAGACAGCTATAATCTGAAAGCGCCACAAGCCCTGTAATTTTCCACTCTCTTCCACTTTCCTCTTCGGTAATGATATCTCCTACAGACAGTTCATTGTTATCCGCATACATACGGTCAATTGCGATTTCATCTGCTGATTTTGGAAATTCTCCTTTCATCAGGCTGACACGATTAACTTCTTCACGATTTTTAAAAATTCGCATCGTACTTCCATTTGTCAGCACCGGCTCTGCATAAAAATTTTCATACAATGTCACATCTGACTTTGCAATTTCTTTCTGCTGTGCACGGTTCACTTTTTCTTTTACCGTGAAATTCCCATCTTCAATATTATATTTCTCAAAGCTTTCATTGTAGGCAGTCAGCATACTTCCATCGGCCACAAGAAAACCGGATACAAATCCAATAATGCTCATTAACAGAAAGAAAATAACAAAATATTTCCCTGCCTCACCTTTCAGCTCACGAAACAGCCTCTTTCTTAAAGGATTTTTCATTTTTTCCTGTCACTCCCCTATTTCCCATTTACCACTCTAAATCCTTGGCACTTACACGTGCTTCATTCACATAGTTCTTCCGAATCATTCCATCTCGCAGGCGCACTACACGGTCCGCCATATCTTTTATGGCGTCGTTATGCGTTACCATGATAATTGTATTGCCATATTTTTGATTTACGGTCTCAATTAATTTTAAGATTTCTTTTGAAGTTTTATAATCAAGCGCGCCTGTCGGTTCATCACAAAGCAAAATATCCGGATTTTTAATAATTGCACGCCCAATGGCAGTACGCTGCTGCTGACCACCCGAAAGCTGGTTCGGCAGTTTTTTGCGGTGGTCATACAATCCTAATGTACGCAGAAGTTCTTCCATCTCAAGCGGTTTGTCACTTAAATATGCTCCGACCTCAATGTTTTCCTGAACCGTCAGGTTTGGAATTAAGTTATACATCTGAAAAATATACCCCAGATGCTTTCTTCTGTATAATGTCAAACGCTTTTCATTCATGTTTGACATTTTTTCCCCATCAATGCAGATATCTCCACTGTCTGCCCCGTCGATTCCCCCGATGATATTTAATAATGTAGATTTTCCCGAACCCGACGGTCCAAGTAAAACACAAAACTCTCCTCTATTGATTTCCAGATTAATTCCCTTTAAGACTTCAACAAAACTGTCCCCCTGCCCAAAGGATTTTTTTATATCACGAATCTCAAGAAACATAGTTTGTTTTCTCTCCCTTATATTAGTTTATACTAACTATTGTAGCACCAGATGTTTTTTTCGTAAATAAAAAAGAATGTTTTAAATTAGTCTTTGTCACTCTATATTTTTTCTGCTATAATGTGCGTAGACAAAAAATTATCTATTATTCTTAATTTTATGGAGGACTTTAAAATGACAGTATTTAATACAAAAGGTGTCTGTTCTCGTTCTATTGAAATTGAACTCGACGGTGACACTGTAAAATCAGTAAAATTCAATGGCGGATGCAATGGAAACACTCAGGGTGTTGCTGCTTTGGTAAAAGGAATGAAAGTAGATGAAGCAATCTCCCGCTTAAAAGGAATTGACTGCGGTGGTCGTGGCACATCCTGCCCGGATCAGCTTGCTAAAGCATTAGAACAAATGAAAACCCAGAATGCATAAAGCATAGAAAAAGAGTGGTTCTGAATCCTTTTTTCAGAATCACTCTTTTTTTCTACCATCTCTTTTCAACTGCCGGACAGTGATTTTTCTTCATCACTGCCCGCATTTCCACGAAACACCCACAGATTCGGCACATTCCACTCAGCAGATTATCACACTCCTTACATTTTGCAAGGCGGTTTTGATACTCCTCATCTTCTACTTTTAAATCTTTGTCTATCTGTGCGATGTACTTTCGCAAATCCGTAAAATACTCGCCTTCATCCATATCCTGCAGAAGACATTTTCTACAGATTTTTCTGTACGATGGCTCTTTCTCTATCTGTCCCATTTGTCACAAAGCGAATTAATCTGGTCTGCCAATCTTGCAAGATCCTTATTTGCTCCGCCCTCATTATGCCGGATAACTGCAAGCAGTCTGTGACCGGCAGCCACAAGTCTCGCATAAACACCAGATGCCTTGCGTGCTTTCGCTTTCTCCTTTGCATGTTCTATTATGATACCTTCGGTCTCTTTCTCCAGTACATTATTTGCCAAATCAAAGACCGTTCCACTAAACGGAGCGTAGGTATCATAGCCCAGTTCATTTTTCAGCCGTTCTGCAAAGAGTGTACAGACGGTATCTTCTCCATGTGTCACAAACACACGCTGTGGTTTTTCTTTAAATGCAGATGCCCAGCGCATCAATCCTTCATTATCTGCATGACCACTGATTCCCGAAAGTCTTACAATCTCTGCTGATACATGAATTTCTTCACCAAACAGTCTTACATCCTTTGCACCCTCCAAAAGTGCACGACCAAGTGTTCCAACTGCCTGATATCCAACAAACACAATCGTAGAATTTTCACGCCACAGATTATGTTTTAAATGATGTTTGATTCGACCGGCATCACACATACCACTTGCAGAAAGAATGACTTTATAATGTTCATCAAAGTTAATGGCACGGGATTCATCACTTGTAATCGAAAGCTTCAGACCCGGAAATGCAATCGGGTTAATTCCCTGATTCAAAAGCTCCATTGCCTCTTCATCATAGCAATCTACATAATGCTCTTTAAAAATATTGGTCGCCTGCACAGCAAGCGGGCTATCGACATACACATCAAAATCTGGAAATTCCGGAAGCAGGTTATCTGCCTTAATCTTACGAAGAAAATACAGCATTTCCTGCGTTCTGCCGACTGCAAATGAAGGAACAACAACATTTCCATGACGCTTAAAGGTTCGCCTTAAGATATCAACCAATTCCTGCACATAGTCTGGGCGCTCTCCATGACTTCTGTCACCATAAGTAGATTCCATGACTACATAATCCGCAGACTCAAGGTATTCAGGGTCTTTAATCAATGGCTGGTCTGTATTTCCGATATCGCCGGAAAATACAATCTTCTTCTCAACGCCATCTTCCGTAATCCAGATCTCAATACTCGAAGAACCTAATAAATGTCCTGCATCCACAAAACGAACTTTAATTCCATCTGCAAGCTGAACTATTTTATGATAATCACACGGAACAAACTGCTGAATTACATTCAAAGCATCTTCCATCGTATACGCCGGAACAAACTCCGGCTGCCCATTTCTTCTTGCCTTACGGTTTCGCCACTCTGCCTCGAAGGTCTGAATGTGAGCACTATCACGAAGCATGATATCACACAAATCGCAGGTTGCAGCGGTTGCATAAATCGGACCGCGAAATCCTCTTGCATAAGCCAGAGGGAAATTTCCGGAATGGTCAATATGCGCATGCGTCAGCAATGCAAAATCCACATCCGACATCGGAACCGGCACATCCTGATTCTCATACTGGTCAGGACCCTGTTCCATACCACAGTCTACGAGAAATCTCTTGCCCGCAGCTTCTAAAAAGTAACAGCTACCTGTAACTTCATGAGTCGCACCTATAAATGTCAACTTCATAAAAAAACCCCCTTTGCGGTTTTAATTCAAGCACTTTCAAGATAGTACTATTATACCGCAAATAGGGGGCTTTTGATAGTTTTTTCAGATTATTTTATAAAAGTTTATGATTTTTTCAAAAACAGGGTTTTAAACTTTTTTACTTAAAGATACTTAAAAATACAAATTGTTCTTAGATAAAAATACTTATTCTTTTCACTCACAGCTGACAATTTACGAACTATGACCTTATTTATTGGTCATTAAGATAAGACAGGATGTTCTTGCTGAGTTTAAAATATTACGGAATCCAGATGCCGTTGGTAGTTGGAGCTTGTGATTCAGAACTATTTCCTTTCATTGCCACACATCCACCTTTTACTCTATAATAATGTCCTCCAGCAACTTTCACATTATAACTTCTGGACATGGATGAAGCATTTGTAGCCGTATCTCCATAAGTACCGTAATTTACCCATCCACCATCATACTGCTGAAGAATTAATTTTACAATTAATTTGTCACAAGTTTTATATGCAAGTGTTGCACCATAAATATTAACAGTACGATTACCTAAATTGCTAATTTGTGCAATTCCCTGGTCTAAAAGGCTTCCTCTCGCTACATTCTGCCAAATGTCTTCTGCTGACTCTTCATTTGTTAAAATAGAACCATCTACTTCTTTTCCTAAATCTTCCAATCCATCTGCCGAAGCTGAAATAGAAGATAAGGTTAAGAATACAGATAATGCCAACATCGCTACTATTGATTTTTTTAATTTTCTAATTACTGATTTCAAATGAAGTCCCCTTTCCGGATTAATACATGATATTTTTAACAATCTCTGTTATTTCATCCTGTGTTATTTTTCCGGAAATTCGATAGTATGAATTTTTATAATCCCATTGCGCTAAATATGTTGATTGAAAATTTTCTTCATCTGGTATTTCCCATAATTCAGGTTCTATCTTAGAAAGTTCACCTTCTATCTTTCCCTGATAATTTCCCTCATCATTTTTATAAATACCACTTTTATCAACATAATTAGCTTGTATCACAAAATACATATAGCTTTCATCATTTTTATATTTCATATAAACTGATTGTGCTGCCTCATCAATCTCATAAGAATCAAAATCCATTCTATCCGGTAAATATAAAAATCAGGCACTTCCACCTGCAATTTCTCTTCTATCTCATTTCTGGCTTCTTCTTCTGTTCTGTCAGTGATTAATCTATCTTCACCATTTTCTATTTCCGTATTTTTCTCATCCCCCAACACTTCATTTGCTTTATCCATAACATAGCTCCTGCCTCCTTGTGTGCTCATACTCACACCAAACAATCCAAAGCAGGATATCACAGCTGCGGCGGTCATGCCGAGGAATTTTTTGCTTATGCGGTGATTAAAGAACTTAACCACTTTTGTATTCTGATTTTCTTTTGTGTTTTCTTCTGTAGATTTGGTTTCATCTTCAAGGTGTTTTGTGTTTTCTTCTTCGAGCAGCCCCTCATCCCGAGCTTCAACTACCAGCTTTTGAAACAGTTCTTCCGGTGGCTCAAAATCATCGAACCTGTCATCTGTTTCCAGACGTTTTACCAGCTCATCTGCTTCTTTTCGGAACTGTTCTTCTGCCCAGGTACTGCTTTTTGCGCTATTTTCTTCGTTTTTATTCATGAAATTCCTATCTTTTCTTGACTTTTCACAACGACTGTATCATATTATCTAATAGACGCTGCAATGTCCGTCTTATGGAATGTTGTACATCGAAACATTGATTTTTGATTTATCAGGAGGTTCCAATGAAACATATTGTGCTCACCGGTGGCGGCACTGCCGGACATGTTACACCAAATATTGCTATGATTCCGAGACTGAAAGAACTCGGTTACAAGATTTCTTACATCGGTTCTTACCAGGGTATGGAAAGAAAACTGATTGAAGAAATGGGGATTCCTTATTACGGAATCTCTTCTGGCAAACTACGACGTTACTTTGATGTCAAAAACTTTACTGACTTTCAGGGTTTTAAAAGGTTTTCATGAAGCGAAAAAACTCATGAAGCAGTTGAAACCTGATGTTGTTTTTTCTAAGGGTGGTTTCGTTACCGTTCCTGTTGTTATTGCTGCAGGACGCCGAAAAATCCCTACTTTTATCCATGAATCTGATATGACACCTGGACTGGCAAATAAACTTTCCATTCCATTTGCCACTAAAGTGTGCTGTAATTTCCCTGAAACTGTCTCTGAACTTCCGGCCAACAAAGCCATACTTACCGGTACCCCTATCCGCCAGGAATTATTAAGCGGAAATCCCCAAAAAGCGCTTGCCTTTACAGGTCTTTCCAGTGAGAAACCGGTCATTATGGTCATCGGAGGAAGTCTCGGTGCCGTTGCAGTCAACAATGCAGTACGTGCCATTCTGCCTGAACTTTTAAAAGACTTCCAGGTCATTCATCTTTGCGGTAAAGGTAAACTGGACTCTTCTTTAACCGATACCAAAGGTTATGTTCAGTACGAATATATCAAAGATGAGCTTGCTGACCTTTTTGCACTGGCTGACATCGTCATTTCCAGAGCAGGTGCAAACGCAATCTGTGAAATCAGTGCACTGAAAAAACCGAATTTGCTGATTCCGCTTTCCGCACGCGCAAGCCGTGGAGACCAGATTCTCACGCCCGCTCTTTTGAAAAGCTTGGTTACAGCATGGTACTTGAAGAGGAGGAAATTACTAACCAGAAACTGTTAGAATCCATCCAGACTCTTTATCAGAACCGCGATTCGTATATTCAAGCGATGGAAAAAAGCAAACAAACGGATTCTATTGAACAGATTGTCCAGTTATTTGAACAGGCAGTCAACAAATAATTATTTCTCCTGTGCCGGCATTTGGCACAGGAATTTTTTTTGGAAATCTATCCACAAGTATTGTTCTGCCGGATTCACTGGATTCTGTTCTTATATATCATCGTATTTGTCTCCATACGTTTTTTCTATCCACTTGTTCATCCTATGTTTTTTAACTCTTAAGTTTCTATAGTCAGACCCAGAGCGGCCGCCATTTCTGCATCCGTTGCCTGTTCGTAAACCTGCATCGTCATAATTTCGTGCCACTGAGGGTTCCTGGCGTACAGCCTGTCCATAAATTCTGTCGTGAATTCCCGCTTGATAATTGCATCGAGCAGGTCTTCTCCTGTTGTTGCCTCTCTATGATAAATTAACCTTTCTGCGTGTTCCCCTTTTCCATTTTCACACGGCTGTTCAAGAACAGTCATCTCATGTTTACGATAACTTTTTTTGAGGAAATCCAACGCCTTTCTTCGAGCAGTTAATGCCAGCCATCCCGCATAGTCTTCAGGACTTACCTTGTTCCATTTCTGTATCAGCTTATGGAACACTTCCTGACAGACATCCTGCGAATCATCGAAATCTTTTAAGACATCATAAGCGGCTTTCATTACCAGTCGATAATACTTGTCATAAACTTCACGTAATTTTTCCTCTGTCATCTTCACCTGTTAATGAATCTGAATCTTGGAAATTTTTTCGAGGATTTCATTTTTATCCTCTTCTGTCAATTTCCCAGGAGTCCATGTCACTCCTACGTGGTCCTCATTATTTCTTGGAATCAGATGAATATGAAAATGGAACACCGTCTGACCTGCGGCTTCTCCATTGTTCTGTACAATATTATAGCCGTCACAGCCTAATACTTCAGTCATTACGGTGATGATTCTTTTTGCCAGAACGATTGCTTTTCCTGCAAGTTCATCCGGAATTTCATATAAATTTGCATAATGTTCCTTCGGTAAAATCAGCGCATGACCTTTGCTTGCCGGTCCTAAATCAAGAATAACTCTGAAATCATTATCCTCATATATAGTTGCTGACGGAATCTCTCCTCCTGCTATCTTACAAAAAATACAATCTGACATTTTAAATCTCTCCCTTCTAGCTGTCATTGTCGAATTTTCAAATATTTTGTAGAATGATTTTATTTGCTATTTGCCTATAACGGTGCTACACTATCAAGAAAAAAAGAGGAGGTAACACCAAATGACAAAATCATCTGCTACTTCACAGATTGAAGGCAAAAATAAAACAATTGATTACAAAAAACTTTATCAGGAACAGGCGAAAAAACATCAGCTGATGCTTTCTCAGATTTCCCACGAAATCCGTAATCCTGTTACACTTATCAACAGTTTTCTTCAGATTCTGGAAAAACAGCATCCTGATTTATCAGAAGACCAAAACTGGATTAAAATCCTGGAAAATATGGATTTTCTCAGAGGTCTGCTTGGTGAGCTTTCCAGTTACAATAATTCTCTCAGACTGAACCTTGAATCAACCAACGTCTATGCATTATTTGCAAATGTAATTGAATCCATTAATCCAAGTCTGGAAAAGAAAAACGTTTCTATTGCTTTTAATAAATTGTCTCCAATCCCTTTATTGTATGTTGACCACACCAAACTTCAGCAAGTGTTTCACAATCTGCTTCGCAATGCATTTGAAGCGGTTAAAGAGGGCGGTCATATCGTCTGTTCAATTGAATCAGACGGTACAGGTGTGACATTTAAGGTTACCGACGACGGATGCGGTATTTCTCCTGAATACCAGAACTCTATCTTTGAACCATTTGTCACTTATAAACCGAATGGCAGTGGTCTGGGACTTGCAATTTCAAAGCGGATTGCCGAAGCCCATAAGGGAAGTCTTGAATTCACCTCAAGCCCTGAAAAAGGAACTACATTCATCCTGAAGATTCCGATTCTGTGAAAGCAGAATCGTTGAAATCTTTGATTATTCTAAGTTACTCTGATTATTCTAATTACTCTTCATTCTGATTAGAATTTTTTAAGTCCTCTGCCATTTTTTTGTCCTCTGTAAATTAATACTGCAAGGACAAATCCACACAAGAATCCGCCAAAATGTGCGGCATTGTCAACTCCTGTGCTTGTTACTCCATGATATAAAGTTAAAGCTGCCAAAAATAACAGCTTCTTTGTCGTAAAATTTTCCAGTCTGCCTTTATTTCTGATTACTACATAAATCAATGCACCCACTACGGCAAAAATTGCACCGGATGCCCCGGCAGACACGACGTTTTCTCCTATTCGCACCTCTGACAGATAAGAAATCAGACTGGCTCCCATTCCTCCTGATATGTAAATGAACAGGTATCGTACCCTTCCTACCGCCCGTTCCAGACAATCTCCCAGAAAGAATAAAACCAGCATGTTGTTACCCAGGTGCGTCAGACCAAAATGCAAAAACATACAGGTAAAAAAGCGATAATATTCATGCCCCTCCTGAATCAATGGCGTGTATGCCGCACCCCATTCAACCAGATGTTTTCCATCCAGTGAAGAGCCTGTCAACTCTGTCAAAAAGAACACTACAATATTAATCAAAATAATCATTGTATTAACCGGCACTTCTTTTCTTACCTTTAAAAATTGAAGGATATCGGGGTCAATTTTCTGTACTATCTTTTGCTTTTGCATCTTATTTTCCACCTTTGCAAGGTATAAATTTGCTTTTTTTCACTCTTTTTATACTCCTCCCCTCATTTTTTTCAATCCCCTCTTGGTTTATGCCCATTATACCATATTTTCCCTGTTTTGTGCGCTTTTTTCATCGCCAAAAAAACGACACCTTTCGCCATTTTTTTTGAAAAGGTGTCGTTTTTATCTAAAATAATAGCTTATCTTATTTTATTTTTCAAGAATTTTCTTTAAATCTTCTTCCGGTGTGCTAGTCGGTGAAATCTGGAAATTTTCCACCAGATAGTTTAATACGTTTTCAGAAACAAAAGACGGAAGTGTCGGTCCAAGGTAAATATTCTTGATTCCAAGGTGTAACAGTGTCAGAAGGATGCTGACTGCTTTCTGTTCATACCAGGATAATACCAGTGTCAACGGCAGTTCATTGACACCACATTCAAATGCTTCCGCAAGAGCCAGTGCCACTTTAACTGCGCCAAATGCATCGTTGCACTGTCCCATATCCATAATTCTTGGAAGTCCTTCGATTGTTCCAAGGTCTAAGTCATTAAAGCGGTATTTTCCGCAGGCAAGAGTCAGAATAATAGAATCTTTTGGAGCTTCTTTTACGAAATCCGTATAATAATTTCTTCCCTGACGTGCACCGTCACATCCGCCTACTAAGAAGAAATGGCTGATTTTTCCGGCTTTTACAGCCTCAATTACCTGTGGAGCAGCACCTAAAATTGTATGATGTCCAAATCCGGTTGTCAGTTTTGTTCCACCATTGATTCCGGCAAACTGCTTATCCTCAGAAAATCCACCAAGTTCAATCGCTTTTTCAATCACTGCGCCAAAATCTTTTTCTTCTCCATCTACATGCTGCATGCCTGGATAGGCTACCACACCTGTTGTAAATACACGGTCTGCATAACTTTCTTTTGGCGGCATAATACAGTTTGTGGTAAATAAAATCGGTGCCGGAAGATTAGCAAATTCTTTCTGCTGATTCTGCCATGCTGTTCCAAAATTACCTTTTAAATGGCTGTATTTGCGAAGTTCCGGATACGCATGTGCCGGAAGCATTTCTCCATGTGTATAGATGTTAATGCCTTTGCCTTCGGTCTGTTCTAAGAGCATCTTTAAATCTTTTAAATCATGACCGGAAATTACGATAAATGGTCCTTTTTCTACTTTTAAAGAAACTTCTGCCGGTGCCGGAATTCCATAAGTTTCGGTGTTTGCTTTATCCAAAAGTTCCATGCATTTAAAATTCACTGCACCGGTCTCCATTACGATACCAAGCAGATTTTCCATGGTGCGGTCCTGTCCTAAAGCTGACATACCTTTGTAGAAGAAACGGTTCACTTCTTCATCATTATAGCCAAGCACCATTGCATGATAAGCATAAGCCGCAATCCCACGAAGTCCGAATAATAATAATGATTTCAAGGATTTGATATCCTCATCCGGCTCTCTCCATACTTTTTCCATTTCATAGATTTCCATGCGTCCACATGGAGCCTGACATACAGAACATCCTGATGCATAAACCTCTTTCTCTTTGACTGCTGTTTCGATTAATTTTTCCAACGCTTCATCATCGAAGTTTACATTGGTAAGAGTTGCAAACAATCCTTCAATCATAATACGATTTGTCTTTTCAGATACATTCTGTTCTCCGACTGCTTCTGCAAGCGCAACCAGACTTCCGGTTAATTTGTCCTGAAGGAGTGCCGTTTTACTGCTCTTTCCACAGACTCCTCTTGCCCCTGTACATCCACTGCATCCTGCTCTCTGCTCACACTGGTAGCAGAACATTTCTTCTGTTTTTTCTATTTTGCTCATCTTCTATTCTCCTTTAGCTGTTTCACTTATTTTTTCAAATTTCTTGTTTCTATGGTTAGAATATACTATAATTAAAATAATTATTCTGTTGTACTTCCAACAAATTCAAGGAGTTTATTTATGGAAAAAAATAATAATTTAAATGAAGCTTTTTTAGAAGTGCTTGCGGAGTCTCCATTGTTTCGTGAAATCGAAAAGAAAGAACTTCGTGCCATGTTAGTCTGTCTTGGCGGTCAAATAAAAGAATATAAAAAAGGGACTTCTATCTTCCGCTGGGGCGATACGATTTCAAAAATCGGATTTGTTTTAAAAGGAAACGTGCACGTACTTCGGGAAACATACTGGGGAAAGGAATCTCTGCTTGGACGGATTGGTCCTGGTGATTTGTTTGGAGAAGTCTATGCCTGTCTGCCGGATTTGGAATTTGACGGAACAGTTGTCGCCCAGACTGACTGCAGTATTTTATTTCTTAATTTAAACCGCACGATTGCTACCTGTTCCTCCGCCTGCCATTTTCACACGCAGATGATTTCTAATCTGTTGCAGATTCTTGCACAGAAAAACATTGCATTTTCAAGAAAACTCGACTGCCTGAGCCACCATACCATCCGTGCACGACTTATGGAATATTTCTCAAAACAGGCACAGATTTGCGGAAATTCTTCTTTTTCGATTCCATTAAACCGGCAACAGCTTGCAGATTACTTGTGCGTAGACCGCAGTGCCATGACTGTAGAATTGTATAAGCTAAAAGATGAGGGAATTTTGGATTTTGACAAAAATAAATTTACACTTTTAGAATAAAAAAAGGAACCTTGTCACCAAGATTCCTTTTTTTAAACAGTTTTTCAATTTCAATTCCATTTTTAAGCTGTTGCTGTTTTACTTTCTTTTTCTGGTTTTTCAAGTAATTTCTTGATACCCTGAATTGCTACTAATACACCAAGGATTAACAGCAGAACTGCGAAGATAAGCTGTAAGCTGTTTCCAAGGTCTAAGCCTATTGTCATAAATGCTTTGCTTAATTTTACGATAGTCATGCCAAGTGCTGTAAATGTAACAGCCATCATAAATACCATCGGTCCCCAAAGCATGAAGCCCTGACGTTTTGTTTTCTTTAAGAATACTGCGCAGGCTACCAGTGCCAGTACGGATAACAGCTGATTTGCTGAACCAAACAACGGCCAGATTTCTGCATATCCTACTTTTGTCAGAAGGTAGGCAAGTACCAGTGTAATGATAGTTGCAAAATATTTGTTTGTCACAAATTTTAAGAATGGGCTCATATTCTCTTCATCTACATCGGCATCAAGGAAGAATTCCTGGAAGGACAGACGACCAACTCTGGCTACAGAGTCCAGTGAAGTTAATGCAAATGCAGATACTGCCAGGTTAATCAAAGTAAATACCAAGGAGTGTGGCAGACCGATTACGGAAAGGAAGTTTGCGATTGCACCTGCGAAAATCTGAGGCTGAGTTGTCAGTCCCTGTGCTGCTGCTTCTCCTTTTGCAAAAGATGCAACTGCGATTAAGGCGATAACTGCAAGCATACTTTCCATTAACATTGCTCCGAAGGATACCGGAAGCATATTTTTTTCATTTTTAATCTGTTTGGAAGCAGTACCGGAAGAGACCAGCGAATGGAAACCGGAAACCGCACCACAGGCAATTGTTACAAATAAGATTGGGAACATGTACTGTCCGTCTACGTTAAAGCTTGTAAATGCTGCAAGGTTACAGGATGGATTTGCTACGAACACACCAACAACCGCACCGACAATCATGAAGATTAACAGGTAGCTGTTTAAGTAATCTCGTGGCTGAAGCAGTGCCCATACCGGAGCAACACTGGCAATCATGATATATACAAAGATGATGATGTGCCATGTTCCAAGGCTTAAGTACATCGGGAAGTTTAATCCCAGTGCAATTGCTACTACTAATAATAAGATAGCAACTGCTGTATTCACCCATTTGTTAAATCTTGTGTATTTTAAGAACATTCCAAGTCCAACGGCTTCTAAGATAAACAACATAGAAGTGGTTGCAACTGCACCGTTAGCTACTACTTTTGTTACTTCTCCGGCTTCGTTTGCTGCAAATCCGTTAAATGTTCCGGCTACAACATCGGCAAATGCCGCAACAACCAGAATACAGAATAACCAGCAGAATAACAGGAATAATTTCTTACCTAATTTTCCAATATATTCTTCGATGATATAACCAATTGTACGACCTTTATTTTTTACAGATGCATACATGGATGCGAAATCCTGAACAGCGCCAAAGAATACGCCACCAATTAAAATCCAAAGCAATACCGGAAGCCATCCAAAGATTGCTGCCTGAATCGGTCCATTGATTGGACCTGCACCTGCGATAGATGCGAACTGATGTCCAAATACTACGTTTGTGTCCGCCGGCACATAGTCAACTCCATCTTCCATTTCGTAAGCAGGAGTTTTTGCGTTTGGGTCGATGCCCCATTTGTTTTGAAGATAACGACCATACAGGAGATATGCACCTCCGAGTACTACAATGGCGATTACCATCATTAAGATTCCACTCATAGCTCTTTCCCTCTTCTCTTAAATTTATCTATAAAAAAACGCCCTTGCTATCCTCTCGGATAACAAAAGGCGGAATTTTCTTTCCGTGGTACCACTTTGTATTATTGTACCTATCGCTAACTACAATCTCTTATCACTGTCTTTTTTAACAGTCTCTTCTGTAACGTGAAGCCCACGTCCCTGCCTACTTTCAAAGTTTTCAAAGCTTTTCAATACTTTTAATCTCTCAAAGCTTTCATTTCAGCGGGATGCTCTAGGGTGATGTCACAAAACACTTTCTACCGTTTCACACCTGCCAACGGCTCTCTGGATTCCAGTTCTCTTTTGTGATGTATCCCTTTCACTGCATTTCCTTTTCTTAACTTATGTTATGTTTTACTCTTTTTTTATTTAAAATACAAGAGTATTTTTGAACATATTTTATAGTTTCGTCGATTTATTTTTGTGCAGTTTTCAGATAACACCTTTTATTTTCTCCAATTTAGCAATTTGATAGCTGTTTTTGAATTTAATTCCAGTCATCTTGTTCTTCTGCTTCCTGCACTTTTTTTAATTTTACTTCTTTTTGTTTTTTATTATTATGACTGTTTCGGATTACAAGCACAACAACCACAATCAGGATAAGCACAGCCAGCGCAATCAGGATTCCCGCCATCTGTCTCAGCTTAGAAGTCTCCTGCTGTGGTGCACTGTTATCTACACTCTGCGCATCTGTTAAATCAAACAGGGTATTTTCTCCCTGCTGATATCTTTTATAACTTTCAAGCGCATAAAGCGTCTGATATCCTGCCATTGCATCTGGTGCATTTTCATTTTCTGCCAGAGAATGAGCCATTCCTCCATTCTCTGTCCGAAACTGTAAGATTCCGTCTAACAGACTGTTTTCCTCTTTTAAGAAACGGGCATCTTCTAATGGATTGATGTCATTACTGCATACTGCAATCAGCGTCCAGTCTGTACTTTCTACACTTTCTACCCCCATAGATGGCATTGCTCCATCTGCCTGCTGCTGACTGGAAAGCCAAGAAAATCCATTTTCAATTGCCGTACTTACTTTTTCCTCATCTTTATACGGAGCCAGTGCTGTGAGTGCCATTGCTGTGATATCCACATCGGAATCTCCATCTGTGGAAAGTGAAAATCCTCCATCTTCCTGCTCTTTTTCCAGAATCGCATCCACTAATTTTTCACGATTCCAGACAGCATCTTCCGGTTCTTCATAATCTTTACTGTCTAATGCAAGCAGTGCCCAGATATAACCATTTGCGCCCTGTACTCCAGGATCTTGATTTTCAAACACACAGTCAAAAATCCCATCTTCTACCAGATTGATTTCTTTTTTATCTTTATCTGTGCCAAAAGCAAGGGCATCTCCCCCACAGGCATTTATTGTCAAAATTTCCCGGTAAAAATCTGTCGGATTCATGTGCTGTTCTTCCACTGTTTTTGTAATATCATCTTCATACAGTGTTTCTATCTGATCCTGCAGTGCACTAAGATAACCATTTTGATTATCCGGCTGTTCCATTCTGCTGACTGTAAATGCAAGCCAGTCTCCTGCTGAAGTTCCCGCACTCTCCAGTACTACGCCATCCAGAAGATTTTTCCCATCAATTCCCATCTGGTCTTTTTCCCAGGAAATAATTCCATCCTGAATGGACTTAATTTCATCCACCTGATACTTCTCGCTGTCTGCCTGTACCGGTACTGCCCCTCCTACAAACAGCACTCCTGTCATAAGCAGAGTAAACATTGATTTTTTCATAAATAAGTTCCTCTTTTTATTTTACACATACTATTTATCAATACTTCAATAAAATTTTCTTTCGTTTCTTTGAGCCAATTACCATGAATCCAATACCTGCAAGCACCAGAATCACAAGTACACCAAGCACCGCACATAAAATCTTTACTACCCTGTAATTTTGTGCTGCCGGTGCACTGCCTTTTGCCGTGTTTTCTTCTCCATTCTGCATGCTTACACCGGCATCTCCTTCTTCTCCTGACAAAAGTGCAGTTTCATTTTCTGCCGAAGTTTCTTCTCCATCCGTATTTTCTGCTTCCTCTGCCTTCGCCTCTTGATTCTCTTTTGCAGTCTCCTCGGTTTTCTTTTCCTGTGCCTGCTCTGTATTCTTAGAATCTCCCGATTTTTCTGCTGCATTTCCTGATCCAGTTGCATTAGAATTTCTATTTTGTTTCGCATATCCACTCTCATGCGCACCTGAATGGGAATTAGCTGTTTCTCCTGCTGCCGCAGTATTTTTTATCTGGCTGGTTTCATCACTCTTGTTTAAGCCCTGATAAGCGGATTCTGCCTTTTCCAAATCGCTATAATTTTCCACCAGTGATTTTTGTCTGTCACTTAAATTGTTGTAAGCATTTCGGATTTGCCCAAGCAGAGAACCACTCTCTTTTGTCACCACTCCGATTTGAGAAATCTTTGTGCTGACCTGATGCGCCGCCAATAAATCAGAATAATTCCGATAGGCATCTTCTAATACCGAATAGTTGCTGACTAATTCCTGCTGTTCTGCGGTGAGTGCATTATACGCTTCGATTGCACGGGTAATCGCGCCGCCTTTTTCAAGCGTCACTTCTCCGATATTTTTAATTAATTCAATGACCGGACTTACCAAAATCAGGTTCTGATACGTCGCTTTTGCATTTTGAAGCTGCTTATAATTTGTCACTAATTTCTTCTGATTGTCCGTTAAGGCATCGTATAACTGCTGTGCCTTATAGATGGCATCTTTACTATTTAAGGTAATTGTTCCGGTCAAAATCGCAGAGATTTCAGCGGAAACTTCCTGTGCCTTTAACTTATCATAAGTCTGTTCCGCACGATTCAGATATTCTGGATGTGCCACAAGGCTCTGCTGTTTTTTTGTGAGCGTATCATAAGCTTTTCTTGCCTGTAAAATCGCATCTTTTTTGTCTATTGTCACAGGTTCAAGTTTATTTATCAGCTCATCCACTGCTGATGCTGCCTTTTTATCAGCTTCATCCGCTTCACTTTCTTCTAACAGACGGGCGTATTCTTTTTCTGCTGATTCTAACACATCATAATTACTGACCTTTGCTTTTAACTCTTCTGATAATTCATCATAAGCACTTCTTGCAACATTAATGTAAGTCTTGCTCTCTAAATTGACCGTTCCTATCTGATTAATATAAGCTTCTACCGCAGAAATTTTCTCCTGATTTTCTTTCTGGGTTTTCTGCTCATCTGTCTCAAGACGGTCAATTCTGGATTTCACATCGGCAAGTATCTGATTTACTTTTTCAACACTGTCTGCCTGATGCAGATATTTCACTCCATCGGAAACATAAGTTTCAAGCTGGATTTTTTCCGCTTCACGATATGCAGTTTCATCCGCATAATTCTGTAATTCTTCAATCGCCGATGCAATGGCTGATTCTAACTGTTTTTGTTCGGCTTCTTTTTAAAGTTTCGATTTCATAAATCTTCTGCTTACTGTCTGTCAG
>ENA-OQCN01000099-OQCN01000099.1-human-gut-metagenome-genome-assembly--contig:-NODE-99-length-39707-cov-3.359247_pt1 | contig 39707 bp, 47 predicted proteins | sample MGYA00242497_ERZ504576 | MGnify/ENA primary metagenome ERZ504576 (study PRJEB26092, sample SAMD00036296) | human gut metagenome | host: Homo sapiens | study: EMG produced TPA metagenomics assembly of...
AGAGTTTGTGAATCTTCCTGAAGGATGATGGAAACCATACTTTTATTGCCTATTGCTATATTTTGGTCAACGTAGCCGATATAAGAGATAACTAAGGTTGCTTTGGCTCCCACTTCAAGGGAAAAAACGTCCGTCTATGTCTGTAATGGTTCCGTTGGTCGTTTCTTTTTCCAGTACACTGGCACCGATGATGGCTTCCCCATTTTTATCCATGACTGTTCCCGTCACTTTTTTTTTGGTCTGCTGAGTAACATTAGTTTCATCGTTTTTCTTTGAAAATACGATGTAATTGTTGGTATGTTCGTATTTTAGATTGGAACTTTTCAGCAGTTCTTTCAGTTATGTCGCTTTAACTTTGGCTTTTTTCTTTGACAAAGTAACAATGTTCTTTACATTCAGTTCTCGGTTGCTGTACACTACCAGGTAGTCTGTTTTGTTTTTCTATTTGCTGCAATCTTTTTTCTATTTCCCTGTTCATCATAAGGTTTTTCGCTCTGTTTTTTTATCCTGTGTAATACATAAATCAGAAGGATCAATATCACAATACTGCTTCCCATATAAACCATTCTGCATATTCTGCCATAAAGGTTCCCATCTGCTCCATGTATACCACCTCTCTTTTCCGGGACTTATCAATAAATTTATGTATTGTCCCTTTTTCTTATTAATTATAGAAAGAACAGAACCATTTGAAAAGGTCTTTCGGCCGTGTTTTGACCGCAACTTCCGACATTTTTCCCTTTCAATTCTTTGCTTTTTATCAATTCTCTCTCTTCCTGTTTTCCATTTTATAAGTCTTTTCTTGACTTTTATGCATAAGGGTATTATAAATAGGGAAGTGCAAAATGTTACAGGAAAGGGATTATTCTATGAAAAAAATCGTAATGACCGGGGGCGGCACTGCAGGACATGTCACACCAAATATCGCATTGATGCCAGCCTTGCGAAATGAAGGTTTTGAAATTTCTTATATAGGTTCCTATGAAGGAATTGAAAAACGGCTGATCGAGGAACAGGGTGTTCCTTACTATGGCATTTCTTCTGGAAAATTAAGACGTTACTTTGATCCTAAGAATTTTTCAGATCCATTTAAAGTATTAAAAGGATATGCGCAGTCGATCCGGCTTTTAAAAAAGATAAAACCGGATGTCGTTTTTTCTAAAGGCGGCTTTGTCTCTGTCCCAGTTGTTTTAGCTGCAAAACACTGCAAAGTTCCTGCCATTATACATGAGTCTGATCTGACTCCGGGACTTGCAAACAAACTTGCCATTCCGAGCGCAACAAAAGTTTGCTGTAATTTTCCTGAAACACTTTCTTATCTTCCGAAAGAAAAGGCAGTACTGACCGGTTCCCCGATTCGTCAGGAACTTTTAACAGGAAATGCCGACTTTGCTTTTTCGCTCTGTCATTTTAAAGATCACAGTAAACAGACAATTCTGATCGTTGGTGGAAGTTCCGGCTCCCGTGTAATAAATACAGCGATCCGCGGCCTGCTTCCTGAACTTTTGAAAAATTATAATGTGATTCATCTCTGTGGAAAAGGTAATCTGGACGATACATTAACTGCGACAGATGGATATGCACAGTTTGAATATGCCAACAAAGAGCTTTCCGATATGTTTGCTCTTGCAGATCTTGTCATTTCCCGCGCAGGTGCAAACGCAATCTGTGAACTTCTTGCGTTGCGCAAGCTAATATTTTAATTCCTCTTTCCGCCGCTGCCAGCCGTGGAGATCAGATTCTGAATGCAAATTCGTTTCGTTCCCAGGGATTTAGTTATGTGTTAGAGGAAGAAGAACTGTCAAACACAACACTTCTTGAAGCAATTGAACATGTCTTCCACAAAAAGGAAGCATATATTGAGGCAATGGAAAATAGTAACAGCCGTAATTCCATTGATACGATTATCGGACTGATTTTAGACGCATCTAAAAAATGATTTTTAAGATAAGAGGAACGGATATATATTTTTTATATGTCTGTTCCTCTTTCGTTGTATAACTATGGTCAAAAAACTGATTATTCAGCAATCTTTTTACATCTTTAAAGAATCTCTGATCTCCGCCATCTCTTCTGGTGTAAACTCTTCATGATCCCAGATCAGAATATCATTATTTTTTGCATTCTTATAACGAGGGATCAGATGCATGTGAAAATGAAATACTGTCTGTCCAGCAATTTCATGATTATTCTGCACAATATTAAATCCATCGCACTTTAAAACATCCGTCATATGTTTTGCAAGTTTTTTGCAAGCTGCATTGCATGTCCTGCAGTCTTTTCATCAATCTCATAAATGTCTGCATAATGTTCCTTTGGCAGGATCAATGCATGTCCTTTTGATGCCGGGCTTGCATCCAGAATTACTTTGAACTCATCATCTTCATAAATCGTATTGGACGGAATCTCGCCTCCAATAATTTTACAAAAAATACAATTTGCATCTCTCATTTTATCTATTATCCTCCATTTCCGTGCATCTGCACTTCCTTTTATTTGCGTAATCAACGTATTTGCTGCGACGTCCTGCAGATTTTGTGCATCAATGTGCGAAATTAAACATGGTATCTAACATACGCAGGATCTTAAAGTTTCCTTTCGCAGTCATTTCCCCTGTCATAAATGCTCTCTGAAATGTCATCCGTCCATCTACGATACTGTCCATAACTTCCGGTTTTAATTTTGCATAGACATCAATATTTTCTTCCTGGCCATAGTGAATGGTAAGCTCGCCTTCATTTACTTCCAGAAACAGCGGTTTTTTCCTGCCCTCTATAATAAACAGATATCTTGCCCTAAATTCTGGCTGCGGTGCAAACTGTGCACGAAATGTTTCAATATAAGCCTCTTCATCCTCTTTTTCGGACTTACCAAGCATTCCCTTAAACATCGTTGCAAGTTCTTCGATATCTTCCTTCTGTTTTTTCACATATGTGTCATCCGACACATACTTTGACAACTGCTCACTCTCCTGTGGGGTAAGCTCTAACTGAGGAGTCCTTAATATGGTCTGTTTTACTGCCTGATTGCTGGTTGGAAGACATTTTACTTTCTGCGAGATCGTCCGGTAAAGATTTTCTGCTTTCTTCTCAATCAGAACGGTATAGTCCTTATTCATCTCAAAACTGACAAGATCCTCAACATATCCGCAAAGTCCCGGGCATGGCTGTCCACCTAAAATCTCCCATGCACTCTGCAATGTCAGTTCGCCCTCGCGCTCTCCATATGTTGTAGACATGACAATCGGCTGCATATAAGTCGTTTTTATCTTTTCCTTATCGCCATACAGCCAGCAGGCATCCAGGAACTGCTGCATGTAGCCGCCTATCCCAAGCCACTCGATGGTGGTCGCAAGAATAATACCATCCGCATCTTTCATCGTTTGCGGAAGCGTTGCGATCTCATTTTTATGCTCATAAATATTAATGCGTTCCACAGTCACGCGAAGTTCCTGCAATACTTCTTCCATTTTGTTCAACACATATAATGTAGGATCATCTAACAATCCCCGTCCACCATAATAAATGTTTACTTTCATATTCTACCTCTTCCTGCATGTTCACCAAATACTGTTTTCAGTATATAAAGTTTTATTCTTATAATCAACAATTTTCCACTTTTTTGTGGTATAAAATCATCGCCGCAAGAAATCCGGTAAGAATTCCTCCAACATGACACCAGTTATCAATTCCAATTGTGGAAAAACCATAGTACAGACTCAATACCGCCATAAGGATCATTCCTTTTACCGTTAAACCTTTAAATCTGCCCCGATGTCTTATCACTACCCAGATCAAACCGCCAATCGTGCCAAACACCGCACCGGATGCGCCTGCTGATACTGCATAATCTCCGCTGTATAACATCATAAAATAGGATAATAATCCTCCACCAATTCCGGATAACATGTATATTACAAACATTTTAAAATGACCTGCTGCCCGCTCCAGTCTCGATCCAACACAGCAGAATATTACCATATTGTTTACCAGGTGTGGTAAACCAAAATGAATAAACATCGCTGTAAATATCCTCCACCACTGATGATTGATCTGTATGAACTCCGGGTACATTCCGCCATGGGATGCAATATAAAACGGATCCTGCGTATCTCCCAGAATTTCCAGTATCAGATATACGATCACATTTATGGCAGCAATCGCTATCGTAGTATAGGAGAGTCCCTTCAGAGGAAAACCTGGATTTGTACTTCCGGTACTTTTTGATTCGGCTCTGCAATTCTCCAGTGCATTTTTAAGTCCCCAGAAATCCCCCGGCTGATTCTCATAAATGATCAGTCTGCCCTGCTTCATGTCGTAACCCCAGACATTTTTTTGCATACAGCATAACTGATGCATCATATCCGTATTATTACCAGACAGCAGTGTAAGCAATTCCACATGATAAACCGGATAGCCTTCCGGAAAATCTGCAAGTCTTCCCTGTGGATGATAAAACAGATCCATCACACGTTCCTGCATTACCTGATGCTGTTCTACTGTCAAAGCCTGTGTATCTTCCAGCGATATCATCATTACCACATGAAATCCCTGCTGGTAGTATTTATAAAAAACGCCGATATTTTCCGGCTGTACCCTGCAAAACCGGTAACCTTCTGTAAGTATTGCCTGTTCTATCTCCCTGTTCATATATTTGCCCTCTGATTTAATTATAGCCGTATTTATTGTGCATGTTTTCCACACATAATATGAACTCGCTAAAGTTCATTATAACGTAGCAAAAAAAGATTGCAAATATGTATGTCTTTTTATTTTCTTAAATAAATCTAAACTTTTCGTCCGCAAACATAACCGTTTCCTGCGCCTGAAGGCTCATTTTTACCCTGCAATTCAGTAACTCTCCGCCTACCATGGTCCCATTGGAAGAATTAAGATCCTCTATAAAGTAAACCTCCCCTTTTCTGGTGATCCGCGCATGATGCCTGCTCACTGTTCCACTCGGTATCACACCATCACAATCCAATTCACTTCCTATAATATATGGGGTATGATCTATCGAAAGTTCACTGCAGGTGCCATTTCCTTCATATTTTAGTATTCCATATTCCTTTTTGGGTAGATCAGCAAGTAAAACAGTTGGATTCTGCTGGTGCATGTTAATTTCTGGTTCCGGTTCAAATACAAATGGCTCCACTTTTTTCTCCGGTATTTTTCCCCCTTGTAATAATTTACGGATCCTTCCAAATATGTTCTGCTCTTTTTGCTGCCACAAACGCAGGATCCCTTTTTTCTTATTTTCCACAGGAATCGACATATACTCAGACTCCCCTTCCTTCCACACCGTCTCTGTAATTTTTTCTGGTACATCCTCTGTATATTCAGCCTTTCTCAGTATCTTTTTTATTTCTGCAATACAGTATCCATCCATTCTGGTATATTCAAATAACTCATATGCCGTCTGAACTCCATTCACATTTTTATGGTCTAATTTTGCCAGAAGATACTCTAACAGCTCATGAAATGATTTTCCTATCTCCTTTTCATTTCCAAAATAACAGCAAAAACTGACATTTTCTGTCTGATTGTCAAAAAAAATACTTTCCGGGCGCAGCAGCAATATATCCGGAGATATCAGCAAGCATCCAGTACCTCCGCCATCGCAACAACCGCCTCACATATTTTAATAAATATCTCATAACTGATATCTGACAATTCCGCTAACATATCCACTGCCTGTTTTCCTGTTATGTCATACCACAACTGTGTCTGTCCGTTTCTGCTATTATACTCCGGCAATATAAGTTCCCTGGGTCTGTTTCTCCAGAGCATTTCTTTTTCCCATGGTTCTCCTTCTAATGCCGGTGTTAAAATCATATGACTGGCATGAATATTTCTGTAATAACTAAATTGAATACTCAAAATAATTCTCTCACCCTTTCCAGCTCATAAAACAGTTTTACCGCATTTACTGTTTGATCTTTTATAATTCCCCCTGCAAGTGTTCTCTCTCGTCTATCAACTGCAGTCCAAGTTTCATAATAACGAAAAATAATAACATCGCCATTGACATAATGATTGCGGTCTCAATGGTAATGGATGCTTCCCATTCCTTCATTCCATCACCATTACGAACAGATAACCCGCCAGTAAAAAAGGGGCAAAGGGAATCCTGTAGGTTCGTCCTTTCCTTCTGATCACCGATAAAAATAAAGATGTTATCCCAGCTAAAAATAGTCCCATAACAAATACCTCCACATTTTTTTCAAATCCCAAAAATATCCCGCTGACCACCAGAATCATTCCATCTGCACGCCCGACACTTCCACCTGACCATAACCCAAAAAACAAGATCATCATTCCAATCCCCATTCCGAGTAAAATCTCTATGATACTCAACTCCATACTATAGAGATGAAATAAGAGTCCTATAATACCTCCGGTCAGTAAAAAATATATATTTATTTTTCTATTTCTGTAATCCTGAAATGCAGATATCGAAAAAAATCCAAGTATTAATGTATTTTGCAGCATTTTCCCATAATCCTCCTGCATTCTTCTAAGTTTCGCATCTACTGCATTTTTTTCTATTGCCCACTTCTGACAGACGTATCATATAAATTGTGCGTTTAATTCCACCACAATTTAAATCATAATGAAATCTGTTTCCCTGATCTGTAATAAACACCGTATTTTTTCCTTTTATTTTTCCGCGCAAACTTCGCATTCGCGGTATTTTTCTCCATATTTATTTCTTTTATTCTTTATATCTGTATAATTAACAGCTGATATTGATAATTTCAAATATGTACATTCTCTCGATGTATGATATACACTCCCCTTTTCTGCCACATACACCCATATCTCCATATTACCGTTATCTTCCACCCATCCTGTCCACTTACGGCAAATGACATGCTGTCTGATTTTAAGATACGGCTTTCCGGGCAGCCACACCGGCATTTTGACACCATAAGATGCTACAAGATAAATTTTATCCTCCGTGAATTTTGATTTCAAAAGATTAATACCTGCCACTTTATTAACTACATAGTGGTTGATATTGTCACTTTTCTTTATATTTTTCTTGAAAAGTACATTTGCTGCAGCCATCCCAACGATCTTCTCATGATCTTCACCCTCCTGCGCTGCCATAACTGCAAGTTTACGCCCGGTATCATCCAATGCCTTTTGTACATCCATCTGAACCTGCATTACCCGGAAAAACATTAGAATCATTACAAAAAATAATGCCATAACCGGCAAGATAACAGCCGCCTCTAATGTAAATGATCCTTCCAGCCAGAGACATGGCGGTGTCTCCTGACGGCGGCAGGCCTCCGCCTGATGAGAAAGAATATTATTACTTTCCGGGAGAGATCCTTTTTTGTATATTTTATATTTCTTTTTTCCCTTCTCTGTAAGAAACACCGCCATATCCCCTCCTTATTCATTTATGTATGACAGTTTCTGTCTTTTAAAAAACGTATATCCCCCCATTTCCATATCTCCATATAAGCTTCTCTTTGCAAATAACGGCTTAGCTTCAAACCGCAGTTCGCAGATCATATTGTCTATCATATGATCCATTCTGGCATTTTTACCATTCTGCTCCTTTTGCATGGCAAGTTCCATGATATCCATCATACGATATGCCATTTTTTTCTCTTTCATCGCAAATAGCAGCTGTTTTATATACGCCTGATAGGATAAGCCGTTTTTACATTCTCTTGCTTTTCCCTCACCCGTCACTATTTCACCCAGCTTTTTTAGATCCGTGGTCCACTCTGCTGCACTTTTAATGAGTGAAATTTTTCCACCGGAAAGAAGAGTTCGCAGATCAAGTATACTTTCCACATATGCCCACGCTGCCACCACACCAATTTGAACAATCTTGACAACTGCCGGATTCCCGGAAAAACCGGCAAGTGATGTTGCAATCATTAATGTCTGATTTAATTTTTCTCTATCCGCTATAATATGTGCAACATTTGCAGCTTCGCGCATCCGCATCAGACGTTCTATGGATGATTCCAGGTTTTTCTTATCCGTATCTTTACCACACAGGATATATTCCATCTCATAAGTTAGATCTCCTTTTCCCGGCTCTGTATAATCCGAAAAATGTTTTCCAATATATTCCAGTACCATGACACGATCAGATACATTCATTTTTTCTGCCTTTTTCATATCATACCGCCCAGTTTCACACTGTCTGTTCGAAACCATATCTTTTGCTTCAACTGCTTTCGCCGATAAAGACGACATATCTGATACCGTCATTCCAAGGAGCGCATTCTGTTTTAATTGCAGGACAATCTGGATTGGGCTTTCCTTTTTGCTGTCTTCTGCATCCTGTGCATGATTATTCTCATTGTCCTGGATGTTTTTTTCTCCAGCCTCCTCCTGCGGCGCACCCTCTTTGTCATTCTGATCCGCCTGTTCTTTTTCCTTTTTTGCATTTATGATGGCCTGATCTGCATCCTCTACACTATATTCTGTTTTTCCATCTGCCTCCGCCTTTTTTCCATCCTGATATTGCTGATACATTTTCTTTGCAACATCCTCCGGCAGATGCCTCTTCATATATGCAGATGCCTGACGCAGCATACCTGTACCATCATTATCCGTTGCAAACATATATTCCAGCAGGGAAGCTTCGCACAGCTTTGTTCGAAACACACTGTTTTCCCCGGTTTCAGACAAATTTCCAGCCACATAGTCCATGACACGGGAGCTCACTTTATTCTCATCAAACTGATCCCAACCATATGCACCATCCAAATACAGTAAATGATATTTATCCCATAATACCGTCTGATATTCCGCTGCCACACAGTCCATTCCTGTATCTGCCGCAAGGGTATCCATCATTTGCAATCCCGATACCCTTGCTCCTTCCAGTAATGCAAGCAGAAAAGATAAAATCAACAACAGACTCAGGGCAGAAAATATGGTCAGACTTCCTTCTTCCTCTGTCTTCATAACAATTTGTTACTCTCTATTGTTATCTTCTTAAGAATTTTTGTATTTAAGCTCTTGATTTTCGTGTTAAATACAACGATAAGCCCAATTAAAATAACAAGTATCAACACGATCTCAATAATGGCCACCCCGTCTTCTTCCCCTAAAAATTCTTTAAACCCCTTCATACAATTTCTCCTTTCTAATCTTACAATCCATAATTTCATGAAATGATCATTACACACTTTACCGGCAAATCCTTTTTGTTATAAATTATAATTCCATGGAACGCATAGCTGGAAATGCCAGTATTAACATCACCGCACCGAGCATCAGAATCATCGGAAACAACATCTTTGTCCCGGCTTCCTCCCCCAGCTTTCGCGCCATACTTTTTCGTTCTTCAAAGGCATCTTCCGCCTCCTGCTCTAACAGCCTTGTCAGACCCCTGCTTCCTTTTCTCAGATTCTGCGCCAAAAGATTGCCAAATTTGCGGTAGCGGTAGCCGCCACATCTTTCTCCAAAACGCTCATAAGCACGTTCTTCCCCCATTCCATTTTTTATTTCAAAAGAAGTCCGCTGCATCTCTTCATAGACTTCTTTTCTGCAAATTGTCCTTTTTTGCCGCTCATTCATATAATTTTCTGTCAATCTGTTCCACGCTTTAGAAACAGTCATTCCTGCGCCAAGTAAAAGTGCCAGATTACTTACCATATCCGCATACTGCAGTTCCAACAACGCTTTGCGCTTCTTTTCTCTTTCTTTTTTACGCGATTGCTCCACAAAAGGAAGGATGATTACTATTCCCCCTCCAAGGAACAGAATTTTTTCAGATAAATGTTCTTTTTTGGTATTCCAGATCAGTTTTTTTCCGTTTAGCTGCTCCGGAAGTTTGATGCTATCCCCCGGATCTGCTGACTGCTTCTTTAAATAATTCTCTATTTCACGGATCATTTTGTGTTCTTCATCAAGCTCCTTTGGCATTACACGAAAATACCGTTCACTGATGCACTCTGATGATTCGCATCTTAACGTTACTGCAGCTTTTACCAGAATCCCATTTTCGGGTATATTTTCCTCAACCACTCTCCCTTCATCGTCCACTACATCATACGGTTCAAATTCCCAGTCTGCGCTTACCGCTCCCTCCTGGTAATTTTTTCTTATCTCTGCCTTTTCCCGCACTTCCCCATTGTTTTTCACAAATTCATCATCAATTTCCTGCTGTGCAGCCTCAAGTAATTTTTGTTCCTCCTGTTTCGACAAAATACGTTCCGGAACCACCACCTGATAGGAATACCCATCTAAAATACCTTCTGCATCGACCGTCATTTCTTCCTCATAATCCCCTTCCCCATATGATGGGCGCACAAGTTCTAATTCTATTCCACCGCTTTCCATTTCTTCTGAAATTGTGCTAAAATTGCAAGAGCCGATACTAAAATCATAACAACTGCCGCACGTCTTACTTCTGATGATACTTTTTTTCTTCCCACAACCGGCACCAAAACTGCCACGCACAAAACTCCAATACACAAAATCATCCGTTTCTCCCCTTACACCCTGATATCTGAAATTCGTCTGTTTATTGCCATTGCCCCCACAAAAACCAATAATGCTGCACTCATGACAAGAACACCTGCCAGATTGCCATACAACGGATCGATAAATTCTCCTGATGCAAGATTCAGATAGGCGAGAATAAAAAATGGCATCACACTCATAATCTTCCCCTCCAGCTTCTTTCCGGCAATGACTGTATCCACTTCCCTCTCTACTTCTATCTTTGCGGATATGCGTGCTGCTGTTGTCCGGATAATCTGAGGGAAGTCTCCCCCACTCCTTTTTGCAAAACCAAAAATCTCTGCAAAACTTTGGATTTCTTCCACACCGCTCCGCACTGCCAGATCATGCAGAATCTCTTCTACATTCCGGTTTAATTTTATTTCTGCATTCATCTGAATCAATTCCTTAGTGATCATTGCCTCTTTTCCATACAGATCCATAATTTCCCGCTCCGCTTCTTTCCATGCATGTTCAATGGAATATCCTGCAAGCAATGCCGCTGCAACGGCCTGGATCGCATCCCGAAATTCAATCATCAGCTTTTTTGCACGTTCATCTCTTTTTTTATTTTTGTAATAAGAAACGATTAGATAATTTACAGGAATAACCAGCACCATTCCATACCATGAACGGTAAAACAGCCACGCGATCGCTGCTGCGACTGCCGTCCCTGCTGCCAGACACCCCAGTCGTTCCCACAGATTACACCGATATTTACGATAATCCATTTATTCTCCTGTACCAGGAAGTGTGATTCCTGCTCTTTTACATTTTTCCTGATTAAAAAGTGTACCTACCCGCTGTAATTCTCCACAGACTGCTTCTCCGTCCGATGGATTTTCCACATAACGATACAGATCTTTCAACACAATCTCCCCTTCCTGCATACCAGTCACTTCTGTAATTGTCAGGACCTTACGGCTTTTATCCCTCATTCTCCCAAGATGAACCAGAATATCCAGTCCGGATGCAATCTGACTTCGTATCGCAGTAAGCGGCAGCTCCATTCCCATCAGCACCATCGTTTCTAAACGACTCATCATATCCCGACAGGAATTTGCATGCCCGGTAGATAAACTTCCATCATGTCCGGTATTCATTGCCTGCAGCATATCAAGCGCTTCCTCTCCACGACACTCACCAACCACAATTCTCTCCGGCCGCATTCGAAGTGCCGTACGGATCAGATCCCGTATCGTAATCGGTTTTACTCCTTCAAACATCTGATTTCTTGTTTCAAGTCTTACCAGATTTGGTTTGTCGACAAGCCGGAGTTCTGCCGAATCTTCAATCGTAATGATCCTTTCCTCCCTCGGAATATACTGGGACAGCGCATTTAAGAACGTTGTTTTTCCGGAGCCTGTCCCTCCTGATATAAATATGTTATATCCTGCCATCACAAGCACTTTTAAAAATGCTGCGGCTTCCTCTGTAATTGACTCTATCCGTATCAGATCTTCCATTAAAATAGGTGTTTGTGGAAATTTTCGGATAGATACTGCAGCACCGTCTATGGAAATTGGCGAAAGCACAATATTTACACGCGATCCATCTGCTAATCGTGTATCCACGATTGGAGATGCCTCATTTACCATACGGTTACTGTTTCCTGCCATCTGCTGTATCACATCACCCAATTTCTGCTCAGATGAAAAATGTGTCTGCGCCCGAAATAATTTTCCTTTTTTCTCATAAAAAATACGGGACGCTCCATTGATCATAATCTCCGTCACTTCAGGATCCTCTAATAATTCCTGAATCGCATCATACTTTCTTAAAGAATTAAACAATAAATGTTCTAATTGTTCCCGTTCTTTCAGAGTTAACAGATTTTTTCTGGAGTATTCTTCCACTTCCTTTTCAATAAACCGGCAAACTTCTTCATCATTTTGTTCTCTGGACAAGTCAAGTGCTGCTATGATATTTGATCTTAAATCATCAAATATTTCTTCACTCCACCTATATTTCTCCATAAGCATCCCCTGCCAGATAGTCTCTTATATAATCTCCAAATTCACTCCAGACAAGCTGTTCTAACATATTTCCCCCACCACGGATTCCTTTTGCGGTAAACGGAAGATTTACAAACTGTAACCGTTCGGACATTCCGTCCGGCTTTACCTGTTCCAGATAATGAACAAATTCCGCTTTCTGGCATTCATAGAAATATCCTTCTTTTACCGGACAATAAATACTGCTGCATTCTTCCAGAAACGCCGCTATGGATGGAATCCCAGTTCCAAAATCAAATACAACCGTATCAAACTTTGTATTTTCTTCCAGATGTGCCAGCAGTTTCCGGTAATCATCCATCTGAAACTCCCCCAGCTGCTCAGGATTGCGAAATGGTGCTACATACGAAAAATCTCCCATTTCATATATGCTCTGAAAAAACTGTTCTGATTCTGTTGTTCCCCTTCTCAATCGAAGGTCAGATCCCCGATATCGTATTCTGCCTGACTGTCAAACAACTGTAAAAATCCGGTATTTTGCATCAGATTGATATACAATATCCGTCGTTGTTTTGCCAGTACAGAAGACAGTACCATAGAAAACGGCATCTGCATTTCATGACCGATTGGAGAATATACCCCTATTATCTCCAGCTTGGTTAATCTGTCTGTAAATGATTCCTTTCCCGCTTTTTTCCCTCCTGTCACTACCATCATTTCATGAAGGATCGCCTCCATTGGCTGATATTTAAAAATGACCGTCAGCTTTCTCCCCGACTGCAGATAAGAATTATCTTCTGACAGACGCTCCGGTATATTTTCTGACAGGATCAGCACGGTCATTCCCGACAAAACTGCCTGTTCGCCAAATTCTGAAAAGCCACTCCCCAGCAAAACCAGATCAAATTTTTCATTTTTTATTTTCTGTAAAAATAATTCCGGCTCCGGAAATAAATGAACCGTAAATTCCTTTGCCTTATGTTCCATCAGATATGCAGCAAATCTTTCCCCGTACGTTTCATTCGTATCGCAGAATGCCACATCCAGTTTATGCAATACCCCACCCCCAGACCACGATAAAATATCCAATTAAAATTGCTGTTGAAAAATGCATGAATGTCTTTGTCCCAATTGCATAACCAACCGTTACTTTTTTGTAAACGATCTTTCCTGCTCCTATCACTGCCCCCACAACAAACGCCACAGGTATCAGATAGCAAAGCTGTGTCAGTGTCAGAAAACCTCCTGCAATGGAAAATAACTTGATATCGCCTGCACCCAGTATGCACAGACTAAATAAAAGAAATAATAAGATAACCGGAATAGATATATTCATCAGAAAATGAACTGCACCTGCACTTCCTTCCCCCAGCAGTCGAAATGCAAGTCCCCAAATTAATCCGGAAACAATCAGCCGGTTACTGATCCTGCCGTTTCCAAAATCCATCACCACCGCTAACGTAAGATGCGTCAGCAATGTAAGATTCATTAGTTCCCCAATTCATCACCTCTTTCGTAGTTTGTAAGTCGAATTATAGCAATGCTTTTTTTGTTTGTCCATACTTTTTTACAAAACAGCCTATCTTTGTAGACTATTCACAAAAATTTACATGCCAAAATTCCATAAAGCAGCGCAAACCCGCCTATACCAAGGATTCCAATTGTCAAAAGGCTTACCGGATTTAATCCCACGCTAATCGCTATTCCCTGTGAAGTAAAAAAATCATTTGCATAAATAATCCCGATTCCGCCTAAAACAATACGAATCATAAAATTTAACAGCATCTGTATTTTTTTCCCGATTACAACAATAAAAAGGACCATACCAAGAACTCCTATGATTGCCCATTCTCCCTGTATTTGCTGCATATAGATATCCTTTTCTCTTCTTTTTATCAAATTTATTCATCCGGACATATTTTATGCAAATAATTTCTTACAATTTTTCCGTTTTTTGTATAGAATGGAAATTTCGTGATTATACTAAAAATAAAGAATTTTTCAGACGGAGGAATATTATGTTTCGTTTTTTTCAACCAGAAAAACAAATGATGCGCATTACACAGTGCTAATGAATGACCTCCATCAGACTGCGCAGGATCTACAGGATGCATACCGTAATTTAGAAAATGTAATTGACCCGGACATGATTGATTGCTGCATTTATGAACTATATTCTGTGCAAATGCGCTATAAATTTTTACTCGCTAGTATAAAAAAAATAGAGGATTCCTATACTAAGAATCCTCTGGAAGTATCAAAATCCTGATACGTCTCAACCAAATCATTTTTTCCATACGTATATCCGGCATAAATCTGCTGGGTATTACGCATAAGCGGTGCGGAGGTATCCTCTTTCATTACCTCCGCAAACGCCGTGTAAAGTTTCTTCATCAGGTTCTCCGCAAGTTCAACCTCTTTTAAATCCCTTTTATACATTGCTTTTGCAAGTGTCTCCCTGCAAAATACATAGATGCGATATAACTCTCCTGCAAGTTCATAGGAAAAATCAAGCGATGAGATCAATTCACTGATAGTTTTGAGGCATTCCGCAATGCTGTCTTATAATTTTCCCATTCTCCGTTATCATGTGCCTCTTTTGTATCTTCCATATACGCAAAAAATATGTCATAAATCACAATGACCAGACCACCCCTGTTACTCTGACTGATCCTTCTTGTAAAATCCATTATCTGTTCTTTTTTCAAAACAGATCCCTCCTGTTACTGCAGAATCTGCAATACCTGCTGTGGCAGATCGTTTGCCTGTGTCAAAACAGAGATTGCTGCCTGATTTAATACATTCTGATGTGTATAATCTGTCATTTCCGATGCCATATCCGCATCTGTCAGTCGTGACTGGGCTCCTGTCATATTTTCTTCAAACGTATCCAGGCTTGATACCGTACTCTCAAGACGATTCTGGTATGCACCAAGTCTTGAACGCACTTCACTGACCTTTGAAATGGCATCGTCAAACTGTGTGATACCTCTGCCTGCTCCATTTACAGTCGTCACGTCTGCATCATCAATGTAAAGGCTCTTGCAGGAAACCTCCGGAATACGCACTCTTGTTTCCTGATCCTCATTTGCTCCAATATGAAGTGCCATCGTTCCGATATCCGTGACATCAAAATCCAGCTTACCCGTATAACCTGCATCAGCAAGAAATGACATCTCAAATCCGGCTCTGTCTGTAACCGTAATCTTATTTCCATCTGTTTTTACCGTAGCTGTATCACCAAACCCGGTTCCATCACTCGGTTTTGTGAGCGTTACTTCGGCATCTGTACCGGAAGGTACGATCACTTTGCCATTCTGAATCTGTCCGTATACATAGCTGCCTTTATTCTCTGGATCTTCTACAACACTGTTTCCTCCGGATGCCGTAAATCCAAGTGCCGCAGCAAGCTGCTGATTATCAAATCCAATCTCTAATATGCTTGACATTCCATACCGGTCTGCAGTAAAGGAAAGTGCCCCGCTGGTTCCATCGATCTGCACGGTTGTTTCACCGGTCTCTGCTGCATTTCTGATCTTCTCAAAAGCCTCCGCATAGGTGTCGGCTGCCTCTATCTCTACTTTAGAACCATTAATACTCATTGTTCCGGACGCACCGACCGGTGCTGTGGAATTATAATTCTGATTTGCTGTTACCGGTCCGGCCTGTGTAGCTGCAGTATCAATGGAAAGCTGATACTGTCCTGCTTTCACATGATCAGAAATGTCCACTCTTGTTGCATTTTTGGTGTAAACCCTGGTATCTAATGAACCATCTAAAAGTGTTTTGCTGTTATACTCTGTATCTGTAGAAATACGGTCAACTTCATCTTTTAATGAAGTGATTTCTTTCTGGATTGCTTCTTTATCCGCCGGTGTCATTGTTGCATCACTCGCTGCCTGCACGGAAAGTTCTCTCATACGCTGTAAAATACTGGTCGTTTCACTCAGAGCACCATCCGCAATCTGAATAACAGAAATACCATCCGATGCATTCTGGGAAGCCCGGTTTAAACCATCAATCTGTGCTTTCATCTTGTTGGAAATAGCCATTCCTGCCGGATTGTCCTTGGAATGTTGATCTTAAGTCCCGATGAAAGCCGTTCCATCGATGCACTTAAATTATCCTCAATTCCAAGTAAATGTTTATTCGCAATCGCTGCTGACACATTGTAATTAATTCTCATTCTGTTTCTCCTTCTATTGTCTCCGCCACGCATCCATGCTGTATTTCCGACATTCCATGTCCCAATTCTCTGCTGTATATATCGGTTTCAACACACTTTCTCTAAAGAGCAGATTGTTTGAAAAATCATAAATTTTTTCACGGATTCTCCATGTTTATTTTTTCGTACTTCCGTTGGAACTGATTGCAATCCCTGTCGATTCGTATTATAATGACCACATCCAGGCATAATAAGCTGTGATAAAAACTAAAAACACCTATTTTTTTATAAGGAGGACTATATGACACAGGTAACAAAATCTACTATGATCGGCGAACTGCTTCAGATTGACGAAAACATCGCGCCAATTCTTTTAAATATCGGTATGCATTGTCTCGGATGCCCGTCTTCCCAGATGGAGACCATCGAAGAGGCTGCTATGGTTCATGGAATTGAGCCGGATGCTCTTGTAAAAGAGATCAATGATTTTCTTGCAAAAGACCTTGCATAGTAAGTTTGGAATACCATCTTACAGGTAAAAATGATTACATCAGAAAAGGATCGTGAAAATGATTTTGCTCATCTTCACGATCCTTTTCTGATATCAAACTGATCTATCGTTCATAAAATCATCGTCCGTCAGTTATAATGCGGCAAGCATCTGCAGCGCTTTTCCTTTTATCACCAGTCTGTAATGTTCGCCCAAAAAAGCCTCCGTCGCAGGTGAATATGCCTGCTGGGCTCCATACTCAGATAAAATATTGCACACCTTATTAAACTCCTCCGGTGACTGGCTGCTCTTACTTACCAGAAGATAATATCTGTGTGTTGCAACATCCTCATACAGGTCATTTTTACCTTTATAAAAACCGCCTAACACAGCCGCGAGTTTGACAGTTCAGTGAGATTCTGGAACATAAACAATTTCGTAATGTCTACAAGGACCTTGACCGGATCTTCTTTTTCTTTCTGACCGCCATCTGACGGTACGAAATTGCTATTCTGCTGCGTTTTTGCTGCATTTCTCAATTCCTGTTGTTTTTTGAATAATCCAAGTATATCATCTGCCCCCTCGGAAATCGGAGCATTTCCACCAACAATAGCATCGTCATATAAATCCTCAGGATCCGGATCAGAAAACTTGGAAAATCTCGTATCAAGCTCCTCCGGATACTCTACTTTTGTAATGACTAATATAATGGTATCTGCCGAAAGCGGAATCGCCTCTATCATCAGCGGAATATCATCTGCCTCAAACCCAAACTCGTATGCTGCCTGCTGCATCATGTCACGGAACAGCATCTTCGCTTTTTCCGTGCCATATGCCAACTCACTTAACTTGATCTGACGTTCTGCTAAATCTTCTCTCGTCAGTGTGCAGCGAATCTGATTATCATTTACTTTTTCAATTTTCATACAATCACTTCCTTTTATCCGGAAAACCTTGTAAACTGTACATCTATTATAAACAAATGCAATATCGATGTAAAGTATACCATTATTAAAACTTTCTAAAACCATAACTGCTTTTTTTCTGTAACATATGCTGTATTATAAGCATTAATCTTTGTATATATTACACAAACATTACAAAAGAAGTTGCAATGTAAAATAATTCATGATATAAACTATGCATGAGATGCGAATATGACACGCCCAGAAAGGAGCGGATATCGCATAGATACCAAATTATTGTTTGGCAAATACCGTATTATTTCGACTCTTGGTGCCGGCAGCAGCGGCACTGTCTATCTTGCCGAACATCTCAAACTGAAAGTTTATCGTGCTATTAAGTGTATCCCCAAAGACACGGCACGAAACACTTCCAACTTTTCAGAAGAACAGCTTTTAAAGGAAGCCGGCCTTCTGAAGAATCTTAATCATCCTGGCATCCCCCTCATATATGATATCGACGAAGACGATCATTTTTTTTATATGATAGAAGAATTTATTCAGGGTGATTCACTGGAGGATCTTATTCTCCATCAGGAAATAATTCCAGAGGAACAATTCATAAATTACGGCATGCAGATTTGCGCCGTTCTTGATTATCTGCATCATTTATCTCCATACCCTATCCTGTATCAGGATTTAAAACCGGAGCATATTATATTATGTGGAAATCAGGTAAAAATAATCGACTTTGGAATTGCTTCATTTATTACCGTTTTCGGTAAAAATTTCCAGTTATACGGAACAGAAGGATATGCAGCGCCGGAAGCTCTTAACGGAGATACCGTAACTACAGCTTCCGATATCTATTCTCTTGGGAAAGTGTTAGAAGCACTCGCCAGAGCATGCACACCTGACTGTTCTGAAACACTCACGCATATTATAGAAAAAGCGGCCGACCGGAATCCGGATTCCAGATACCAGACAGCCACAGATCTTATGCTTGCACTGTCAGAACTTGCCGGGGGAAAAAATCCGGTCAAAAAAGGTCTTATCTTCCGACAGTCATCCAAAAAGAGATATTCTGCGTGTCACTCATTTGCACATCTCATAAAAAACATAGCCGTGATCGGCAGCCGTTCCGGTGCCGGTGCAACATTTTTTTCAGTATCCCTGGTAAACACACTGAATCACAGACATATTCCCTGCTGTTATATACCAATGGATCATTCTGACAACCTTATATCCATGACCCAGACAGGGATTTCGCTCACAGAACACGAGGGAATCTTTCAGTCAAAAAATTTTACCGCCACTCCCTGTTATGGTCCCGGAATTGAAGATCCTGTTTTACCATCTGTCATCCGGGTAAGGGATTTTGGCACTCACACCAGCGAATATTCTGACTTTGGTCATTTCGACCTGACATTTATCCTGTTAAGCGGCAGTCCATGGGATTTTGCAGATACACTGTCTTTTATCAGCCGGCTTGAAAATACTGGATCTTACATATATATCTGCAACCATGGCAATAAAAATGCTGCAAAAAAATATGCCAGATATCTGAAAAATCCGGTCTATTGTTTTCCTGAAGACACCAATCCTTTTTATGTGACTCCAGAGAAGGAACGTCTTATTATGCAAATTCTACAACGAAAGGAGCTGATACATCATCGGAACATCGGAAAAACTGACTTAAATAAGAGACTTACCATAGGTATTTTAGGCTGCACAGCCGGTGCCGGTGTAACACACCTTGCAATTACACTTTCAAACCTGTGCCATTCCAAACTGCATAAAAAAACTGCACTGTTAGAGCTGCATAAGAGAAAAAACCTTTCAACGATTCCCTCTGAAACCACGCTCCCATGCAGATGCGGGTTTATGGGTGACCGGACTGTTTTTGACATTCATGGAGTAGATTACTATCCGGACATAACACCGGACGAACTGCCGGAGCTATATAATCAGGGATACCATATCCTGCTCCTTGATTTTGGAAGTTTTAATGAATGCTGTATCAATGAATTTCTGCGCTGTGACAGAAAACTTGTCATCGGAAGTCTCGCACCATGGAATATCAGGCAATATCGGGAATTATTAGAATCGATCAGTCACTATACAAACCTTGGGGAAGGTTTTTACTGTCTAACACGAACGGAAAGTCCAAAACAGATTCGTGATTTTTCCCGTCTTTATCAGATTTCCATAAGCAGTGTTCCATCCATTCCGGATCCATTTTATATAAAGAAAGAACACTTTTCCATTCTGCAGGAATTTATCTGCTGAAAAGTTTCTGCACAAAACATTTTTTTAATATATCACATAATTGTAACCAGCGAATTTCCTTTTGGGAACAAAGGACTTTGATCCGCTTTGTCATACAGTAAGTAATAACGGGGGATAACTACATTGGATTCTAAACATATGAAAAAGCTTTATTTAGAGCTCTCTTCCTTAGAACATATGGGGACAACCATCTGGTTCGAAGGTGTGCCAAGCAATTCAAAAGAGGTCACAGAAGAGCTTTCCGTCACAGAAGAAAATTCTTACATGAGAGATTATATATTCAACGAGGGGGTGTTAACAGAATTACATTTTGATAAGATCAAAAAAACGAACCTTTGATAACGGTCTGTACATTTTGCAGACAGATCCGGTATCATAACAGTTGACAGGGATGGAGTACCTCAATGCCCACCCGGTCAGAATAAGAAAAAATATCTAAGACGATATACAAATCCGACAAAAAGAAACGGCAGAGTTTTACCGAACATAAGCTCTGCCGTAAAATAAGAGTAAATAACTTTGAATTTACATATCATTATGCTACAATAGGAACACAAACGATAATTCTTAAGAAGAAGAGGGTTCTTAACATGAAGAAAAAATTTGTCCCTATTTTGGCTGCCGGCGCTCTGATCGTCGTCATTATCTGTTTTATGCTTCTCGGAAGCATCATAGAAAAATATACACCTTCCAAAGAACATATGAATTTATCTGATTATTATAATCTGTCCGGCGAACAGGACGTAGCCCTGATCTTAGATAACCAGATTCTCGACGCAAAAGGAAAACTCCTTAACGGAACTGTCTATCTTGATTATGAAACTGTATGTTCTTATCTGAATGACCGTTTTTACTGGGATCACAATGAAAACAAACTTCTTTACACAACTGCAACAGATTTGATTTCTGCGGATGCAGACAGTACCAGCTATTATGTGACAAAGGATTCTCATTCCTTAGATCACCCAATTGTCAAGGCGGATGCCCAGACTGCATATATCGCAATCGACTTTTTAAAACTGTACTCCGATTTCTCCTATGAAGTACTTGACTCACCAAACCGTGTAATTCTTACGACTGCCTGGGGTGACTACACCACTGCGCCGGCGAAGCAAAAAACACAGCTCCGTCAAAAAGGCGGCATCAAGAGTCCGATCCTCGCAGATATTGGCAAAAACACGGAAGTTACCGTTTTAGAAACAGGAGATACCTGGACAAAAGTATCCACTGCAGAAGGAATCATCGGATATATCAAATCAAAAGCACTTGGCGCAACATCCACAAAAACGCTGACCAGCGATTATGTTGCGGAAGAATTTACACATATAAAAAAAGATTTTAAGATCAATATGGCATGGCATCAGATCACAAACGCAGATGCCAATACAACCATTGCATCCGTGCTTCAGAACACCAAGGGGATCAATGTTATCTCCCCTACATGGTTTTACCTGAATGACAATAACGGAAACATTGCCTCACTTGCAAGCTCCGACTATGTAAATTACTGCCACCAGAAAGGTATTGAAGTCTGGGCACTTGTAAGCAATCTGGAAAACAAAGATGTCGACACCACATCCGTTTTAACTTATACATCCAAACGTGAGAACCTGATCAATAACCTGATCTCCGCAGCTATTCAATATAATTTTGACGGTATCAATGTTGACTTTGAAGCATTAAGTTCTGAAGTCGGTGACTCTTATATTCAGTTCATACGGGAGTTGTCATTAAAATGTGCAAACAATGGCATTGTTCTTTCCGTGGACGATTATGTTCCCAGTAGTTTTACTGCATTCTATAATCGCGCAGAACAGGCAACTTTTGCAGACTATGTTGTTGTCATGGCATACGATGAACATTATGCCGGTTCTGAGGAAGCAGGATCTGTAGCTTCGATCGGCTTTGTAAAAGAAGCGTTGCCAATACCTTAAAAGAAGTTCCGGCAGATCAGCTGATCTTAGGCATGCCGTTTTATGCCCGTGTATGGTCCGAGACACCTGTTGATGACACCACAGGTGCTGACAGCACAACACAGACATCCGATAACAATAATAACGACACTGATGAAACAGACAATGCTGCTGCCGATGCCCAGGCTGCCGATGAAGCTGCTGGCACCAGTGACTCAGCCGACAGCTATCAGCTTTTTACACTGGATTCCTATGCAACAAGCATGTCAGAGATTCAAAAACTGATCAGTACAAATGCTGCCGAACCGGTATGGTCAGACATTGACGGTCAATATTATGTACAATACGAAAACAATGGTATCACTTACAAAATATGGGTGGAGAATGCTGCTTCCCTGGAAGAGAAATTAAAAGTCCTTCAGGAAAACCAGCTTGCCGGCGGCTCCTTCTGGAAACTTGGTTTAGAGCTGCCTTCTATCTGGGACACTATCATTAAATACATCAATTAAATACAATCATTCAAATATTCAATCATTTTATTATGACATAAACCCCGGATATCGTGAATATTTTATAAAAACGATACTCCGGGGTTTTTATGAAAAAAAAGATAGAACTTATCATGGCTGTCTGTCTGGTGATCGCCGCATTTTTTCTTGGAAGTCAAAGCGCCATACTTGTACAAAACAGTCACATAGACACAAAAGGCACACCGGACACAGATTCCGCACATAATACAGAGCTTACCGGGGACACCGGACAGACCAGCTCACCTTCCGGTAATTTATCGATCGTGATCGATGCCGGGCACGGCGGTATCGATCCCGGCAAAGTCGGCACCAATGACGCACTGGAAAAGGACATCAATCTTGCACTGGCACTGAAACTTCGGGATAAATTCAAGCAGGATTCCATCCGGATTATCCTAACACGCGACTCGGACATCGGTCTTTATTCTGAGGGAAACACCAACAAAAAAGCGGAAGATATGCAAAACCGCTGTAAAATCATCACGGAGGCAGCCCCCATCTTTACGGTCAGCCTGCACCAGAACAGCTATCCGTCTCCGGAAGTCTGCGGTGCACAGGTATTTTATTTTGGTCAGTCGCAGGATGGAAAAAAACTGGCAGATACGATCCAGGACAGCCTGATCGCAAATGTTGATCCTGATAATCACCGCGTTGCAAAAGCAAATGAAAGCTATTATCTGCTCAAAAAAACACCCACACCTACCGTTATTGTAGAGTGTGGGTTTCTAAGTAATCCGACAGAGGCAGATCTTCTTTTGACAGACGACTACCAAAATAAGCTCGTAAATGCCATATATATCGGTATACAAAATTATCTATCGGAATCCATGTAGTCCGAAAATCAATTTTTATGCCTCCTGTGCGAGTGTTCCTTTTACTGCTTTGATAAAATGCTCTGCAATTCCATACAAACGTGAGGTCTGCACACGGTAAGTATCCTGATCCTCAGAGGTCGGAGTTTCATTCTTTGCATCGACTCCAAACGCTCCCATGGAGAAATGATTCAGATCAAGGTCCTTTATGTGTGCACAGTGTAATTCTGTAACATCATCATTCTCTCCGCCAAGCGAATCCATAAGATTCTGTGCCTGTTCTTCAAAGAGTTCTGCCGTCTCCTCTGAATCTGTGGCGACCAGTCCATGTATACCATCTTCCTTTGCCTGGAATGTCGCCGCGATCTTTCCGCGCAATTCACTTTCCATCATTATATCGACGATTCCTTTTTTGTCCACACCGCGCACGATTTTAACAGAAACATTCATAAGTTCATCATTGACCATTACTGGAACAGCATACTGCTCTTCTTTTGCAAGAATACTGTTTACGGAAAGCTGCGCGGAAAGCATTTTCATCTCACGCACATCAAGACTCGTCACATGATCGCTGTTTATCATCGTCTTCATCACATTTTCTGCGAGTTCGCCTAACTTCTCCTGCGCAGCCGCCATATCTGCCGGTTCTGAAACAGCTTCTCCAAATTCCTCTAACAATTCCTGCTTAATTGCTTCTAAATCATCCGCATCTACCTGATTGTCTCCATTGTGGTCTGCCATACTGCTTCCAAAAATCTTACGAAACATCTGATTACGCTGGTTGAGCATGGATTCCATTGCCAGCACATTTGATATTGTATTTGGAATATCATATTTATCCAAAATACGATAAATACTCTCATCCGCATTTGCTGCCTGCTCTAACTGCGCAAGCTGCTCTTTTGCATAATCTGCATCAATGCCACTCTCATCTGCTGTTCTTTTGCCAGCTCCAGCGCTGCTTTAAATTCCTCCGGCGTCATGTTCTCCCAGTCAGAATCCTGATCAAACAACACTTCGCACGCTCCGGTGTCAGTAATTCCGAAGCATCTTTTAAGCAGTTATTCTGATAGCTGCCTCAATCTGATCCGTAATCGAGCTGCCATTGGATGTCCCGGATACGCCATTAAAATCAGAATCTACAGAATAATCCATCTTATTGCTGCGTTTTTCAGACCGCACAGCTGTCAGAAGATTTTTCATCGTAAGGGGCGATCCCTGCTGTATCAGTGCACCGATTGCTGCACCATCTGTATTTTCTACCTGTCGGATCAGACGATAGATTCCTATATAAGAGCTTCGCTCCTCCTCACTGATTTCGTGATTCTGTTCCATTTTCCAGAGATATTCACTGAATCTACGGTTATCCTCCCTACCAGACTCCTCGCTCTTAATATTCTCTGCCTCCTGGTTTAACGATGTAAAATCCATTTCCAGTGGGTTGATCCCACGTTTTATCATCTGTGTAACAACCGCCGGAGTCATATTTTTAAAGACACGCTGCACTTCTTCATCTGCTGCTTTCATCTGAAACACAGAATCCTGGGTGATCTCGATACTGTTATATCCAAGAATCCGAACCGCACGACGGTTTTCATCCGTCAGTTCCATATCAAGGTCGTTTAAAATATCATCCACGTTACGGAATGCCTTCTGGATGGAATCCCCCAGATCAGTTCTCGGTGCTGTCATCAGGGTCTCATACTGCTGACTTGCCTTTTCAAAAGAACTTTTCAGTTCCATACCGGCTTTATGGACACCATTGATCGTCGACACCTCGGCATCTTTCATTCCAAGCACATATGCCGGAACATAACGCATATCGGAAACTTTTTATCGACCTCTCTAAAAAGTTCCACCTGCTCGTCGTTCACATCCACACCTTCAGATATCAGGAGATTTTTATAATATGCATTTTCCTGATCCTTCAGCTGTTCCACCAGTTTTACCAACGGCTCGGTGTCAATGGAAACCCCCTGTTTTAATAGACGGTAATTTGCTTCCACCGTCATTGCAAGACGAATTTCTTCTAACTGTCTGCGTGCCGTCAGAAGCTGCTGCCCTTTTGGGGTATAACTCTCGTTCGCAATGCTCTGCGCTGCATCCTCACTCTGAGCTTCAGGTGATGCCACAGTTCCCACCGTCTGGCTTTCTGATGCCGCCGTTCCCGATGTCCGATTTGCTGCAGCTTCCCTTAAACTGTCCAGGGTAAGTGGCAATCCTTTTTCCACGATATAAGCAAGATCTTCATCCGTGGCATTTTCTACGGTATCCACAGCGTCTTTCGCCTGCTCCATCCATGTATAGCCGGACAGGATCACCGCATCCTGTGCGCTTTTCCCTTCGCTGACCGCCTCTGCTGCAAGTGCGGCAATATCTTCTGCCCCCGTGGTCAGTCCCGTCTGGCGCAGAGCCTGTGCATAAGTAAGATTCTCCTTCGTCAGCGGTATATCATTTTCTAACATCCACTTACTGGTTGCAATGGTATCATCATTTACTTCCAGTCCTGCTGATGCGATCACGTTTTTCACCTGTGGAAGGAAGGACGAAATATCCTGCTGTTCTGCCGAAATATAGCCTGCACTTGCAGAATGCTCAGCAAAATATATATTTCGCACCGTAGGCTCTAACCGATTATCAATCAGATATTTTACAGCGCCATCATCCAATGCGGATAAAGAATCCGCCATATTTACTGTCTCTGCGATCTGTTTAAAATTATCATCCGCAAGCGGCAGATCCGCTTCCCGCAGACTGTTTGCGATCTGAACTGCAAGTTCCGGACTGCCCGTGATCTGTGCAAGCTGTTCGAGATCAAGATCATCTCCAAATTTAGAAATATCCACCCCCGCCTTTGCCAGCTGTGCTTTGATCTTATCCGTCACGGTCACGATCTTATTGCTCGTGGTATCATCCAGCGAAAAGCCATCCTCCTGCATTTTTTCATAATCTTCCGGTGAAGTAGTTTCCGCAAGCACAGCCATCTGTGCTTTTCGCTCGCCTGCATCCATGGAACCGGACTGCTCTATTTCATCTATGACCGTCTTTTTCTCTTCTTTTGCCGGATTCAGATAAGTAATCTCTTTTGCCTGAAAAGACGTAGTTCCTGCAGATTTTTTACTACTCTCTGTCTTTACCGCATCCGCAAACATCTGAATTCCGTTTTTTTCTTCCACGGCGCCTGTCTGCGGCATTAAATCCATCACGCCCTTATTCTGCTGCTGTTGGTTATCTATTCTCATGATCCGACTCTCCTTGTCATTTCTGTTCTTACATACTTTCCGTACAGTTTTTCCTTGCCTGATTTCTGCTTTTCACTCAGTTATATCTGACCAATCCGGTTATATCAGGACAAAAGAATGGCGCATACTTTCACTTCCCTGAAATATCTGCGCCATCCATAGCTGATGTATATATCGGATACATCAGCACATTTATTAAGTTTTTCGATACGATTCCAAACGCTGTTCTGCTATTTTATACAGTTCTTAATAGCGGAATACTGCCACACCAAAGCCCGGAAGCGGATATGCAAACGAGTATGGTCTTCCATCACATTCCTTCGACACAGATTTATAATTTACCGGACGCTCTTTGCCGCTTCCGCCAAATTCTGCATCGTCACTGTTTAAAATCAGTTTATAAGTCTTGTGTTTTGGTACGCCTACGCGGTAGTCGCTGCGTTCCACCGGTGTAAAATTGCATACAAAAAGCAGATTATTCTTTCCGTCTTTGCTCTTTCTGATAAAGCTGAAAATACTGCGCTCAGCATCATTTGCATTGATCCATTCAAATCCACCCCAGCTGCTGTCAAGTTCATAGAGTGCCGGATTTTTCTGATAAATATGTAATAATTTCTTTACCCAGTTCTGCATATGCTTATGATCCGGGTTTTCCAGCAGATACCAGTCTAATTCTCTCGCCTCACTCCACTCCTGAAGCTGTGCAAATTCCTGTCCCATAAACAGAAGTTTTTTGCCAGGATGTCCCATCATAAACGCATAGCCGACCATCAGATTTTTAAATTTATCTTCCATCTCGCCCGGCATCTTATTGATCATGGAACATTTCAGATGTACCACTTCGTCATGGGAAAGCACAAGAATGTATTTCTCACTCTCGTTATAACTCATGGCAAAAGTCATTTTGTGGTGATTATCTTTGCGGAAATACGGATCAAGTTTCATATAATCCAGGAAATCATGCATCCATCCCATATTCCATTTATAACTGAAATTCAGTCCGTCATCTTCCACACGGCCGGTGACTTTCGGCCATGCCGTAGATTCCTCAGCGATCATGACTGCTCCCGGGTTTCTTCCAAGGATCAGTGTATTGACATGCTTAAAAAACTCCACTGCCTCAAGATTCTTATTATCACCGTATTTATTCGGAACCCACTGTCCCGGCTGCTTTCCATAATCCAGATATAACATAGATGCCACTGCATCCACACGCAGCCCGTCAATATGATAATGCTCGATCCACATCAATGCACTGCCGATCAGGAAATTCTTTACTTCATTCTTGCCGTAATCAAATATCTTTGTACCCCAGTCCGGATGTTCTCCTTTTCTTGGATCCGCATATTCATACAGACATGTTCCATCAAACTCAGCCAGTCCATGTGCATCTTTCGGGAAATGCGCCGGCACCCAGTCTAGGATCACACTGATCTTGTGCTTGTGACATTCATTGATAAAATATGCAAAATCCTGCGGCGTTCCATAACGGGAAGTCGGTGCATAATAACCGGTTACCTGATATCCCCAGGAACCGTCAAACGGATACTCAGAAATACCCATCAGCTCAATATGTGTATATCCCATCTCCTTCACATACGGGATCAGATATTTCACAAGATCCCTATAACTGTAAAATCCGTCATCCTCTCTGCCCGGATGGCGCATCCAGGATCCGGATGTACCTCGTAGATCGCCATAGGTTTTGCATAGATATCTTTGGTCTTTGCACGCTCTTCCATCCATTTTTCATCGGTCCACTTAAAATGCTCTATATCCGTGACGGCAGATGCCGTTCCCGGACGAAGCTCTGCATAATTTGCATATGGATCCGCCTTATAGAGCCGTTTTCCATCTTTCGTCTCTATCAGGTATTTATACAGTGCACCTTCCTCGATCCCCGGAATAAACAATTCGAATATTCCCATGGTATCCGGCTCTAACCTTGTCATTTCATCTGCCGTTTCATCCCATCCGTTAAAAGAACCAATCACCCATATTCTTGCGGCATTCGGAGCCCACACATCAAAACATACTCCACGAATTCCATATTGATCCGTAAAATGAGCCCCCAGTTTCCGGTAAATCTCGTAATGCGTCGCCTGTCCAAATAAATAGCGATCCAACTCTGAAAAATTAGCCATACCCTTACACCCCTTTATTTTTATGTCATGATTATAGCCTGTATATTTTAGATTCCAAAATCTTTTTCGCGAAGAATCACATAATCTTCATCATCATATCTTCTGGACGTAATAATGCTAAATGCTTTTCGTAAACCGCCCTTCTCAGATTTATGAATCGCATCGTCCACAATCTCTTTTACCTCTGTAAGCGTTGTTGCCTTGTCATATTTCTGAATATTGCTGATACTGTTGTAAAGTGCCAGAATACCCATCTCATCTATTGTATAGCCAAGTTCGTTTGCATACGCTTTCGCAAATGAAACAAGCTCATCACTGGTAAATATCGGAATATTGATCTTCTCAGAGAAACGGGAAGCAAATCCTTCATCTCTGCCGAGTGCCTTCTCAATTCCACGGTGTGTATCTTCCATAATGACAAATAATCCGCTTGTATCACTTTTCAGAAGAAGTGCCAGCCGGACTGCCGTTTCTTTGGAAATATCTCCGGCTTTCTCTATGATCAGACAGCCCCCGGAAATTTTCTTTAACAGTGATGCTACATCCTTTTTATTCAGTGCGGAAGCTTCAATCTTTCCAACCTTTCCTTTTGGTTTTCCGGTTTCTTTCTGAAGTGCTTTCACCATAGCCGTTGCAAGGACTGTTTTGCCACTTCCGCTGCCACCCTGGATCACCATATTTCCGGTAGAAGCATCCTTTCCTGTTATCAGATGTCTTGCCGCACCTGTAAGTGCCTGACAAATCTGTTCTTCCATTCCCTTGATCGAAACAAAATAGGTAAATATCCCCCGAAGTTCTTCACCCAGTGATGTAACTGCCTCAAAACCGGTCTCATCCTCAGGCTCTGTGATCTCCGGAAGGACTCTTTCCACCCGGTCCTCTTTCTTAAGAACCTCTTTCGTTACCTCAACTGCCGTGTTGTCAGCCAGCTCTTTCTGTGTGATATCATCCGTCGCGCTTTCCGTATCGGTAATATGCTCTACCGCTTCGGCTAATGCCTGTTCCGTTACCACTTTGCCAAGATCGATCGTGTCTGCGGTAACTATATCAAAATCATCTGCTTCAGATGTTTTCTCTTCACTAATATCTGAAACTTCTTCTGCCGCCTTCTCCTCTGTACTGAGATCTACAGTTTCCTCATCCGTTTCTTCTGCGGAGAGATCTGCGATTTCCTCATCCGGCTGAGATCCCGGTATCTGCTCCTGTCCGGATATTTCCACATCTTCTGTCTCCTGCATCATCCCGGATACTTCTTCTGCAAGCTCCGCTGCATTCACTCCTGACCCAGATATCTCTCCCATTGACGCTGCCGGCTCCGGTTCCATTGCGGACGCTGCTGTTCCGGCTGCCTCTGCCAGCTGTTTATCGATATCCGCCGTCTCTGTCGATATCCGGTCAATCTCTTCCTGTAAGATCTGATTCATGTTTGCAACCATAGCTGCTGCCCTGTCATTTTCTAACGGCTTGCCTTCTATGTACTGATCCTGCAGTATATCTTTTGGAGCGACACCTGCATCAAGCTTTGGAATAATGTCTGCAAGACGTCCCATAATTTCTTCTGCTTCCTGCAGCGCACGCGCCTTTGCAGATTCAAGTCTGCGCTGCTTTGCATCTTCTAATGCAACTTCTGCGGCATATTTCGTCTTTTCCCACTCAGCAAGCACTTCTTCAATGCTCATCTGACCTGTGATCTGGTGCTCTAATGCCGTTTTCTCCGGCATATACATCCCAATCTGTCCATCATGTTCTTCTGCAAGCAGCTCTTTGAAATTGATCTTTAACGAATCATCGATCTCGTGATCCGTCTCTATATGTTCCAGCGTATCTTCCTCTTCCTCAGATGGATCATATTCTTCTTTCGGAAGCTGCAGATATGGAATCTCCTCCACAAGCTTTTTGATGTTGTCCATACTGTCTGTAACAGTTTCTTTTTCCGTCGCCTGCATGATCTGCTGCATGCTCTTTTGCAGCTCTTCCTGCAGATTCTGTGTATTAAACCGTTCCGGTGAAAGCTTCACATCCGGTATCTGTACGGTTTCATTCACGATCTCACCGGAGTCAAGCTCCTCCTCCGGTCTGACCTCAACAACACCTTCGCGTTTCTGACAAAATCTGCGATACTTTTCTTCCTGCTGTTTATTTAACGGCTGATAGATCATCTTCAGTTCTAAGGCACGCTCTACATATGGACCGTCACCAAACCACAGTACCAGTTCATCACATGCCTCCACACACTTATCTGCCATACCTGCTTTATGATACAGACATGCAAGTTCAAATGCCCATTCTTCGGTATATTCCTGCTCTTTTAACTCCTCTAAAATTCCGATCAGAGTTTCTATATTTGCACCCTGGGCTTTGCAGATCTCGTATTTCAACACATATTTCAAATTATCATGTGGTGCGATCTCCACAAATTCCTGATAATAATCTTTCGCCTCATCAAAATTTTTCATTTTAATGGCAACTTTTGCCAGGCGATAAATGATCATTCTTCCAATTGGAGACCGGTCATATGCCATAAGCAAAACCTCACGGCTGTCTTCTAAACGACCGGTATTCTCATAAATCTCTCCAACTTTTACAAGTGCATTTACATTTTTTATTTTATTCCAGTTAATCGTATCAGCTATCTCTGCTGCCTTTTCATAATTATGTTCGGCCGTCAGAGATTTCATCTGATCCAGCTTTAATTTATATTCATATTTATCCAAATTATGCCACCTCAGAACGCGCTATTCTTTTGCTGCTTCTTTTGTTCTTAGTTTATCATACGCACATATAGATGTCAAAATTTAATCTTAGAAAAAAAAGCCATGATACAGGCAAAAAAAGAGGGTTTGCAGTCTGCCATACCCTCTTTTCTATCATTGATCTTATTCTTCTTTTTTACTCTCTTCTATGGATTCCTCGATATGTTTTCCATGATGTTTTTTCAACTCTTTTTTTGACGGATTTTTATCATAAACAGGCTGATTACTCTCCTTGTCAACTTTAGTCAGATATACATATGCCAGTGTATCTGTTGTAAGTCCACGCTTCTTTAAGAAATAAGATACCGTTTTCTGTGCAACATAATAAATCACTGCCATTAACGGCACACCGAGCAGCATTCCCGGGAATCCCCATAATCCGCCAAATACCAGAATTGCAAATACAACCCAGAATGCCGATAATCCGGTAGAGCTTCCAAGGATCTTCGGTCCAATGATATTTCCGTCGATCTGCTGTAACACAACGATAAAGATCAGGAAATATAATCCCTGTATCGGATTCTGAAGCACGATAATGATAAAGGACGGCACCGCACCGATAAATGGGCCGAAAAACGGTATAACATTGGTGACACCGATGATCACGGCGACTAACACCGTATCCGGCATCTTCATGATTGCAAGCACGATATAGGCGAGCACACCAATGATCGCCGAATCTAATATTTTACCACTGATAAATCCACTGAAAATCTCATTGCTCTTACGGACAGTATCAACGATAACATTTGCCCGCACCGGTTTAAACATCGCATATACGATCTTTTTCGCCTGTCCTGCAAAATGTTCCTGGTCTGCCATCACATAGACTGAAATGATCAGACCGACGATCACATTTAAAACGAATTTGACACCATAGATCACACCGCTTGTGATCGATGTAAGATAAGTCTGTACCTTTGAAAAAATATCATCTTCAAAAAAGGTCTCAACCGTATCCGTTATTTTGTCCACGCCCTGCTGTATCATGGACGCAAGTTCCGTATCACCGTTTGTCACCTCGTCTACCCATTTCGTCAGATTCTTTGCTTCCTGTGGAAACGATGTGATCATGCTCTGGATACTCGCAGAGATAGATGGAACGATCGCCGCCACTAAAAGCACACAGATTCCCACTAAAAATACCAGTGATCCGGTAATTGCTATTCCCCGTGATGTCTTTTTCGCTTTGCATTTGCTTTTCATCCGCGGCTCTAAAAACTTAAGCAGGTGTCCCTCTAAAAATTTCATGATTGGATTTAACAGATATGCGATCACTACACCGATAATGATCGGCTGTAAGATCAAAGACAGCTTCTTCCAGAAGTCTGTGAATCCATTGTAACGGTAGATCATAAAGAAAAACAGTATGCAGCAGCAGAAAGTCACAAATACGACCAGTGCGATGATGACATACTGTGGTTTTAATTCCCATTCTGTTTCCTGGGATGTTTTTTTATCTTTTCCTGTTCGTCCAAATTGCCATCCTCCGTCTTATCTAATATTTTCATTATAACCTTCGCAGACAGGCAACGCAATCAGATTTTGCTGAAATTTTTGTTAATTACTGGATTTTGCAAAAAGGGACACCGGTGCTCATGCGCCGATGCCCCAAAATATCAGTCTGCGGTTTTACCCTCTGTAATAATTGATCAGACAGCCCTTTAAGATGATCTCTCTCTCATCATCAGTCATCGCACCAAGTCCAAGTTTAAACTCTTCTGCCTTTCCATCTTTGATCACATACGCTGTAATCTCGGACTGTTTGTCCTCGACTGCTTTACGGATATTCGGGATATATAAGTAGTCAAGATTCTTGAACGGCAGTTCGCCTCCGGATGATGAACGGAAGCATACCCCAGTTGATGAGGTTCGAGCGGTAACGCTTGGTTGCATACTCATTTGCAATGTTTGCCCAGCCTCCAAGTACTTTCTGGCAGGAAGCAGCCTGCTCACGCGCGGAACCGTCGCCAGGTTTTACTGCAAAGATGGTACTTCCAAACCGATCTCACCATTGGAATGGTTATCCTCAAATTTTGTTTCCGGGAATACTTTATCGATGACATCCATAACCGGTTTTAACTCTTCTACTGCCTCTAACGGACAGTTTCCGGCTTCTAACGCTTTCTGCGCTTTCTGGATCTCTTTTGCCCGGCCCACGTACTGCGGATCTTTTCTGGAAAGTGCAAACTCTGCAAGTCCAAGCGGGTTGGAACGGAAGGAGGATGTCTCTCCGGACGGGATCAGCTCGTCTGTGGTCGTGACCGGATCGTGGATCTCGGATACCACTTTTAATACCATATTTTCCGGCAATGCACTCATTGCCGGCCAGTCTTTGATGTTTGGTCCAAACTGGATTTCAACGGAAGGATCTGCTACACCCTTGCTGTCAAAGACACGGTTTGCGTAAATATTTTTATCGAAGAAGTACTTCGGTTTGCTAAAGTTCACATCCACATCGGTTGCGGCTGTCAAAAATCCCTTGTTTGCGGCTGTTGCTGCGATCGAACGTGCATCCATCAGCGCAACGGAGGCAACCTGTCCCTTCTGTACCTTGGAGCCTTCACGGTTCGGGAAGTTTCTGGTGGAGTGGCGGATGGAAAATGCGTTGTTTGCCGGTGTATCGCCAGCGCCAAAGCACGGTCCGCAGAATGCCGTCTTAACGATCGCACCTGTCTCCATCAGGATGCAACTGCACCATTCTTTACTAACTCCATATAGATCGGCGTACTTGCCGGATATACGCTTAACGTAAACTCATCTGGTCCGATGCTCGCACCCTTTAAGATGTCTGCTGCATCACAGATATTCTCAAATCCACCGCCTGCGCAGCCTGCGATGATACCCTGATCTACATAGAGTTTTCCATCTCTTACTTTGCTCTTTAAGTCCAGTTTGACCGCACCGTCAAAACTTACCTCTGCACGTTTCTCACAGTCATCTAAGATGTCCATCAGGTTTGCGTTTAACTCTTCGATCGTGTAAGTGTTGCTCGGATGGAATGGCATTGCGATCATCGGTTTGATCTTTGAAAGGTCGATCTCGATCATTCCGTCATAATATGCCACGCTGCCCGGATTCAACTCTTTGTAATCCTGTGGTCTGCCGTGGATCGCATAAAACTCTTTTACTTTGTCATCTGTTTTCCAGATGGAAGAAAGACATGTCGTCTCTGTCGTCATAACGTCCACACCGATTCGGAAATCAACGCTTAAGTTTGCAATGCCCGGTCCGACGAACTCCATGACTTTATTCTTTACATAACCTTTATCAAATACTTCCCCAATAATGGCAAGTGCAATATCCTGCGGTCCGACACCTTTCATCGGTGTGCCTGTCAGATAAACGCCGATCACACCCGGCATATCGATATCATAAGTCTTGTTTAAAAGCTGTTTTACAAGCTCCGGTCCACCCTCGCCGACTGCATGGTACCAAGTGCGCCATAACGTGTGTGGGAATCAGAACCAAGGATCATCGCTCCGCCTGCCGCAAGCATCTCGCGTGCAAACTGATGGATGACTGCCTGATGAGGCGGTACATAAACCCCGCCGTATTTCTTTGCACAGGTTAAACCAAACATGTGATCATCCTCGTTGATCGTACCTCCGACTGCACACAGGCTGTTGTGACAGTTCGTCAGCACATATGGATCGGGAACTTCTCTAATCCTGATGCTCTTGCTGTCTGGATGATTCCGACAAATGTGATATCGTGGGATGTCAGCTTGTCAAACTTGATCTGAAGTTTGTCCATATTGCCGGATGTATTATGATTTTTTAAGATACCGTAAGCAATCGTATTTTCTGCCGCCTGCTCTTTGGTCACTGCTGCCCCGGTCTTTTTTACGACCTCTTCGATGGCATTTGCACCGTCCGGTACCAGTTCATTTCCATTTACGAGATATACACCGCTATCGTATAATTTCATGGTTTCCTCCATTCTTTTGCCCATTTTCTATTAGATCCATTGTTTAAAATTATATAGACAGCATCAGCAAAAATCAAGTACTTTTACACGTTAAACCGAAAGCATTGGAAAGCGCATGCCCTATCTGCTGAAAACAGCCGTAAATTTACTCTCTTATTCATCCGTATCTATTGTTTCCCTGTACATCGGGAATGTGATCGAAGCCTTAAACAGATCTCCGTCCACCCCGATGAAAAAGATGCCGCCCATAAGCTGTGTCAGACTCTTTGCAATGGAAAGCCCCAGTCCGCTTCCCTCGGTCGTTCTTGAGGCATCCCCACTGATAAAACGCTCTGTCAGATCTCCCGCATTACTGTTTTCCAACGCAAGGGAACGCTCCGAAACATTTTTGATGGAAAATGTCACTTTTTCCTCCAGTACATGCACATCCACATAAACTCTTGTTTTTTCCAGCGCATATTTTGCAACATTATTATAAAGGTTTTCGATGACACGGTAGAGCTGTCTGCCGTCCGCAAGGATCATCACTTCCGTTTTCGGGAGTTTGGTGACGATTGTAAGCTCTTTCGCCTCAAATTTTTCATTAAACTCGCCTGCCGTCTGATAGATCAGCTCCACTAAGTCAATCTTTTGCATATCCAGTTTGACATTTCCGGATGTAATACGCGATGTCTCAACCAGATCCTCCGTCAGCTGCTTTAACCGCTGTGACTTGGCATCCAGGATCCGGATATAACCATTCACCCGTTCATTATCAATATGTTCCAGTTTGATCAGATTGACATAATTAATGATCGAGTCAGCGGTGTTTTGATGTCATGTGAAACATTTGTGATCAGGTCTGCCTTCATGCGCTCATTTTTCGTACTGTCATCCACCGCATGCAAAAGACCGCTGCCAATATTGTTGATCGCTTCGGCAAGTTTTTTATCCTCACCATGCAGTCCTTCTGTGTCGATCTTGTTGCTTAGTACACCTTCCGTAATTTTTTCCACGCCTTCATATACCTGATAATGTTCCACTGCAGAACGCAGCAGGAGATATGCCTCCATGCCGCTGAAGATTAAAAGCAGTACCAGACAGATTACCCGGTGGTAATAAAAAGCTCCCATCGCAAGCACGAAACAGACGATCATGTGGACTGCAAAGACAACCAGCACGCTCACCGTCACCGTCCGTTTTTCAAAAAACTTGTCCATCCCTTTTACAAACCAGCAGGCAAGGCTGTTTTCCCACATCACTTCCGCCTTCATCCGGCGCACCATGCTCAGATAAAAAATGAGAAACAGTACATCAATCAATAGACTGACCGTTCCCGATGCGACCAACAGTCCCGACACGTTCCACGTTTTATTATTTACATGGGACAAAAGCATGATGAGCTCACTGGTTGCTGCAATAAATACGGCGGTCACGATCTCTGTTTTTATCCGGTCCACAAAATTAAGATGAACTCCTTCTTCCCCATCTCTGTGTCCGGTTGCAAGTGTCAGATATACAAGACTTAATACCCATCCCATCAGACTGACCAGCGCAGCAACAATACTGACTTTGATCCACGGATGCAGTCTTACATACTCCATCTCGCATCATACAGATCGTCTTTTGCCGTCAGATCCGTATCCACTCCGATCACAAGCACCACATTTTCCAGTGGCAGATACATCTGGTTATTATAACTGTCAAAAAGTAATTCTCCATGCCGCGGATATCCGTTCCAAATTCCTTTTTCTCCATATCATAGATCAGATAATCCCCCATGGTCTTTGCCTCCATGAGAACAGTCTGTGTATCAAACTCCTGGCCTTCCACCGAATCCGGCTGATTGGTATACCACACCCCATTCTGTTTATACCAGTAACAGAAATTGGTGTCTTCACGCTTAAACTCATTTGTATACTGCAGATAACGCTTATCGTCCTCCGCACTCCGCTTATTGCCTTTTTGTAACAGATGCAGATAATCGGTCAGTTCACTGCATTTCTGCTCCATGCATTTGGTATAGTAGCCCGAATTAAAAAAATCATCTGTACCGATATCCGTTACCTGCAGAATATTTTTGCTGATCAGTGATGCCAAAAGATAGACAGCGATGGTAAGTATTACCGTAAAAAACAGGTGCAGGATCATCCTGCCAGCTTACTGCCGTATGTGTATGATTTCTTTTCCATATGAAGTCTCCATCCCCGTGCCGGACATTATCCTGTATGCCGGCGTACGGAATCCCTCCCAGAATCAGTTCTTCTCGATCTTATATCCAACGCCCCACACAACCTTTAAATAGCGCGGCTCCTTCGGATTGATCTCGATTTTTTCACGGATGTGGCGGATATGTACTGCCACCGTATTGTCCGCTCCGATCGCATCCTCATTCCAGATGCTCTCATAGATCTGATTAATGGAAAATACCTTTCCCTGATTTTTGACCAGTAATAAAAGGATGTTGTACTCGATCGGTGTCAGCTTTACCACTTCTCCATCCACGGTCACTTCTTTTAAATCATCATTGATCGACAATACACCGACTGTATACACCGATGCGCTGCTCTCTGCCGCATTTCCAAGCTGGGTATAACGCCTTAACTGTGATTTGACCCTCGCTACCAGTTCAAGCGGATTAAACGGTTTCTCCACATAGTCATCTGCCCCGATGTTAAGTCCTAAAATTTTATCCGCATCCTCCGTCTTTGCAGACAAAATAATGATCGGAATGCTGCTCTCCTCACGGATTTTTAAGTCGCACGGATTCCGTCCAGACGCGGCATCATCACATCCATGATCAGAAGATGAACCTCATTTTCTTTTAAGATCTCCAGTGCTTCTTCGCCGTCATATGCCTTTAAAATATGATACCCTTCCTGCTGTAAATATATTTCGATCGCTTCCACGATTTCCTTATCATCATCACACACTAAAATTGTCTGCATAAGTTCCTCCATTCTTTTTGTGTCTTACTTCAAGTATTACACCAGATCTTACATTTATTTTAACAGGAAAGTTTAAATTGTTATAGAGCGGATTTCTTAATATTCCTTTAAATTCCCACTGCATATACAACATTTCCCACATTTCTTAATTTAATTTAAGAAATTGGCCTTAAATTTAAGAAATACTTTATTGCATCCTATTCATCCCCGCCTTATGATATCTTTCGTACCCGTACTGGTACACACAGGAATTCCGTAGATTTTCCACAGTTTTCCCGTAAATAAAATAAGTTTTACACAAAACGGAGGATTCTTATGAAAAAAAATGTGCACACTGCAGGCAAAAGCAGAAAGCAGAAAAAAATCATGCTCCTTCTACTGGAGCTGCTGATCATCCTGCTCCTTGCGATTGCCCTTTTTATCACAACCAAATTATCAAAAATTGAAAAGAATAAGCTGGACATGAACGACGTTCCATCAATGACGATCTCTCCGATGAGACAAAAGAAGCGATGGCTCATTACAAAACGATCGCACTCTTCGGACTCGACAACCGTTCCAACGGCAGCCTCTCCAAAGGAAACAGCGACGTTATCATGTTGGCAAACATCGATACGAAACAGCATACCATCAATCTGGTATCTGTTTACCGTGATTCTTATTTAGATACCGGAAACGGCACTTACCAGAAATGCAACGCAGCCTACGCAAAGGGCGGACCGGAACAGGCACTGTCCATGTTAAATACCAATCTTGATCTTGCAATCACCGACTATGTAACCGTCGACTTCAATGCGATCATTGAATGTGTCGACCTGTTAGGCGGTGTCGACATCACGATCACCGATGATGAGGCAAGTCTGATGATCGGTTATATGAAAGAATTAAATGAACTGACCGGACACAATTCCACACCACCTGCCTCCGGCGGAACTTACACCTTAGACGGCGTACAAGCATGCGCCTACGCACGAATCCGTTATGGCGGCGGTGATGACTACCGCAGAACCGAACGCCAGCGTACTGTTTTGACCGCAATGATGCAGAAAGCGCAGAAATCCAACATTCTGACACTCAACAAACTGATCAACGCAGCTTTTGGGGACATTCAGACCAGTTTTTCCAACACGGATCTCCTTGCCCTTGCCACAAAAGTTTTCAGTTATGACAT
>ENA-OQCN01000100-OQCN01000100.1-human-gut-metagenome-genome-assembly--contig:-NODE-100-length-39559-cov-1.932694_pt1 | contig 39559 bp, 49 predicted proteins | sample MGYA00242497_ERZ504576 | MGnify/ENA primary metagenome ERZ504576 (study PRJEB26092, sample SAMD00036296) | human gut metagenome | host: Homo sapiens | study: EMG produced TPA metagenomics assembly of...
GAACAGGAAGAAACCCCCGCGCTCCCCCTTGCTTCGCAAAGGTCGGCGCGGGGGTTTCTTCTGTTCCGGCGGCTCGCTCTGCCGCGGCCGCGCTTTTGTCTGGTGGGATTTCGCTGAAACGAAGTCTCGCCTTCGGCGGGCGTGGTAGCCTTTGTCGTTGAACGAACTACTTATGTAACGAAAGGAAGCCTATGGCAGCTGCACAGCCGCTTAAGATTCGCATGGTTGCCGGACTCGCAACCGGGTGAGGAATATGCCGAGACCCGCCACAACGCCGGCTTTAAGGCGATCGATGAGCTGGCCCGTCAGGCCGGCGTCACGTACTGGAAAAACCAGGCCGGCGCCGAGGTCGCGCTCATCAATATCAACGATGCGAGGAAGAGGGCGGCAAGCGCCAGATTGTGCTGGTCAAGCCGCAGTCATACATGAACACCTCGGGCGGCCCCATCTCCAAGCTCTGCCGCGAGTACAAAATCAAGGCCGAGGAGCTGCTCGTAATCCACGACGAGCTCGATATTCCCGCCGGCGATGTGCGTGTTAAGGTGGGCGGCGGCCACGCCGGCCACAACGGCCTGCGCTCCATCATCGACAAGATGGGCAGCCGCGACTTCAGCCGCATCCGCACCGGTATCGGCAACCCTCCCGGCAAGATGGCTGTCGCCGACTACGTGCTCAAGCAGCTGCGCGCCCGCGAGGCCGAGGACTTCCAGGACACCTGCGCCCGCGCCGCAGACGCCGCCGGCCTGGCAATCGTGCACGGCGTGATCTATGCCCGCGACCACGTCAACGGCTCCGCCTCCGCCAACGGCAAGCACTAAAACCTACCATTAGGGACAGGTTTATTTCGGCAGGTTTTATCTGCGTAAACGCCGCAGTCGGCACATCGCAATAAACACGCTGCCACCATACATGCATAACGCCCCAAAGGGGGCCGCCTCACCGATGCGCGAGGCCGGCCCCCTTTGCCGTTTTGCCTGATAAAACCTGCCAAAATAAACCTCTCCCCCTTTGGTAGGCCGAAGTGGATAAACCTTTCCCGACCGCCGAAGACACACGTAAGCGACATGTCCATGAGGGTATAATTTGCACCGTATGTCTGCACAACGCCTGTGCGCGTACGGTTTTATTCGGGCTACCGTCCATTTCCGTGGAGGCACGGTTCGGCGGCCCTAACAAGAGAGGGGTTCTATGTATAAGATCCTGGAGAAGACGCAGTTCTCGGAGAAGGTGTTCAAGTTCCGCATCGAGGCGCCTGCAATCGCCAAGCATGCGCACGCTGGACAGTTCCTCATGGTTCGCGCCAACGAGACGGGCGAACGTGTCCCGTTTACCCTGGCCGGCTGGAACGGTGACGAGGCTGGTCGAGTTCATCTTCATGGTGATCGGCAAGACCACGAGATGCTTTCCACCTACGAGGCCGGCGAGTCGCTGCGCGACGTCGTGGGCCCGCTGGGCGTTCCCACCGAGATGGCTGAGGGCCCCTGCGCCGTCATTGGCGGCGGCGTCGGCTGGCAATTGCTTCCCGGTCGCCAAGCACCTGGTCGAGACCGGCCACGAGGTGCACGCCATCATGGCGCCCGCACCAAGGACCTCCTGCTCATGGAGGACCAGTTCCGCGAGCTCCTCGACGAGGACCACATCCACATCACCACTGACGACGGCTCCTATGGCGAGCAGGGCGTTGTCACCGCTCCGCTGGAGCGCCTGCTGCAGGACAAGGCCGTGAGCCAGGTCTTCTGCGTCGGCCCCGTTCCGATGATGAAGTTCTCGACCCTCACCGCCCAGAAGTACGACACCCCCATCACCGCGTCGCTCAACCCCATCATGGTTGACGGCACCGGTATGTGCGGCTGCTGCCGCGTCGAGGTGGGCGGCGTGACCAAGTTCGCTTGCGTCGACGGCCCCGACTTCGATGCCACCCTGGTCGACTGGGATGACCTTCGTGCCCGCCAGGCCGCTTACCGTTCCGAAGAGGGCGCGTCCCTCAAGGCCTATGAGGAAAAGAGCTGCGCATGCCACTAGTTAACGGTCGTTTCGTTGCCGATATGAAGTCGCCCCGCACCCCCGATAACGAGGAGCCGGCTGCCGAGCGCGCCTGCGACTTCCGCCCCGTCGACAAGGGCTTCACCGAGGAGATGGCGCTGGCCGAGGCCGAGCGCTGTCTCAACTGCAAGAAGCCGTTCTGTGTTGAGGGCTGCCCCGTCAACATCAACATTCCCCGCTTTATCGAGCAGATCCGCGCGAAGGACTTCGGCGGCGCTCTCGATACCATCCGCGAGGACTCCATGCTTCCCGCCATCTGCGGTCGCGTCTGCCCGCAGGAGAACCAGTGCGAGGGCAAGTGCATCCGTGGTAAGAAGTCCGAGCCGTGGCCATCGGCCAGCTCGAGCGCTTCCTGGGTGACCGCCCCGAGCTCGCCTCCACGCCCAAGATGGCCCCCAAGAACGGCAAGAAGGTCGCCGTCGTGGCTCTGGCCCGTCCGGCATCACCTGCGCCGGCGAGCTCGCCCGTAACGGCTTTGACGTCACCGTCTTTGAGGCCTTCTTTACCGGCGGCGGCGTGCTGGTCTACGGCATCCCCGAGTTCCGTCTGCCCAAGGCGGTCGTCAAGCGCGAGATTGACGGCCTGGAGGACATGGGCGTCAAGTTTGAGTACAACTCCGTCGTGGGCAACATGGCCACGGCCGAGGAGCTGTTCGAGCAGGGCTTCGACGCCATCTACGTGGCGACCGGCGCTGGCCTGCCCAAGTTCCTCAACGTCCCCGGCGAGAACCTGCCCAACGTCTTCTTCGCCAACGAGTACCTCACCCGCGTGAACCTGATGAAGGCCAACAAGTTCCCCGAGTACGACACCCCCACCAAGCACGGCAAGAACGTCGTCGTCTTTGGTGGCGGCAACGTGGCTATGGACGCCGTCCGTACCGCCAAGCGCCTGGCGCCGAGCACGCCATCATCGCCTACCGTCGTACCGAGGACGAGATGCCCTGCCGTCGCGCCGAGCTGCACCATGCTAAGGCCGAGGCGTCGAGGTTCTGCCGCTCGTCTCCCCGCTCGAGTTTGTCGCTGGCGAGGACGGCTCCGTGTGCGCCGTCAAGGTCCAGAAGATGGAGCTCGGCGAGCCCGACGAGTCCGGCCGCCGTCGCCCGGTGCCCATCGAGGGCGCCATCGAGGAGATTCCCTGCGACGTCGCGATCTCGGCTATCGGCACCAACGCCAACCCCTTCGCAAAGAAGATCGGCGGCAAGATGGAGCTCAACAAGTGGGGCTACATCGTTGCGAGAGGAGACCGGCCAGACCACCGATCCCCGCATCTGGGCCGGCGGCGACATCGTCACCGGTGCCGCTACGGTCATTCTGGCGATGGGCGCCGGCAAGAAGGCCGCCGCTTCCATCACCAAGAGCCTGCTGGGCGAGTAATCACCTGCAGTGCTAGCCATCAAACGGCAAAGTCCCCGTCGAGCACACGCCCGGCGGGGACTTTTTTATGCCGGCCGCCCAAACCACCACGATGGGGCAGGCACCTTTGTGGTGGTTTGGGACTTGCCCGGTCGTTTTGTCTCAATCTGTAACAGCTGGAGTCCGTTGAGCCCTGCAGTTGTTACAGATTGAGATATTGTGCCGGCCGGCCACGCTGCATCTCAATCTGTAACAGTTAGAGACCAAATATGCCGCCTGGTGTTACAGATCAAGACGTTGGGCTGACGGCCGAACGGCTCATCTCAATCTGTAACAGTTAGAGCCATTTTCGCTGGCTTGGTGTTACAGATCGAGACTATGCAAAAGCCGAGGATAGGCACTGCCGCCAAGGCCTTCCCCTCAGCCTAAAACAAAAACCACCACAAAGGTGCCTGTCCCCTTTGTGGTGGTTTTGGTCGCTAGCCTTCGAGCTGCGCCACTTTATAGCGGTAGGCTGCGGCGATGACGTCCTTGCAGCCCTCGCGGCCCAGCTTGGCGCGGTTGACGACGATGTCCTTGCCGCTCGTCATCTTCCACTTGCCGGCGCTGTAGCGCTTGTAGAATGCCTCGCGCGCCTTCTGCTGCTGTTTAACTAGCTTGGCGCCCTTCTTTTTGTTGAGGCCACGCTTCTTGCGCACGATCTCGACGCGGTCCTCAAAGGGAGCGGTCACCAACACGGCGATGTGGTTGGGGTTGTTGCGCAGCAGGTAATCGGACAGGCGACCTTCAATAATGCAGCTCTCGGTCTCGCCCAGGTCCAAAATCACCTGGCTCATCTTTTGGAACAGCTTGTCCGAGTACGAGCGCGCGTCGTAGCGGTCGGGCAGGAACGCCATGTTCTCCACGGCCAGGCGCTCGTCGTAGGCGGCCATCTTATCGAGCGACTCGCCCGCGCGCAGCGACGCACGCACCAGCAGCTCGTTATCGTACAGCGGAATCCCCAACTCGTTGGCGAGGATACGGCCAATCTCGTGGCCCTCGGCACCAAAGTCGCGCGCGATGGTAATGACCACAGGACTCTTCTTGTTCTCCAGATGCTCATCGCGATTCCTTTCTAACAAATGAGAAATAGGCGATTCCTGATTCTCATTTTGTCACTTACGACCGTCCTGGTTTCCCAAGTGCGGCAGATTGCCCCGAAAGAGGAGCGCCGCGTACTAAATGTACGCAAGCGACGATTGAGGGCAAGGTGCCGTGCTTGGGGAAGCAGGACTACGCTGCCACGATACGACGTTGATACGCTCTCACCAGCAGCGAGATACCAAAGTTGAGCACAAAGTACATCGCAAACACCAGGCCGTAGAGCATAAGCACCTGCGACAGATCGATCGCGTGGGCCATCACGACGTTTGCCGTGTACATGAGCTCGGCCACGTTAATGCCCGAAAGATACGAGCTGTCCTTAATGACGGTCGTGCACTGGCTAAACAGCGCCGGAATGATCGTCTTAAACGTCTGCGGCAGAATGATGTAACGCATGGTGGCAAAGAAGCCGAAGCCTGGCTCTGCGCTGCCTCAAACTGGCCGCGCGGAATCGAGTTGAGGCCGCCGCGCACAATCTCGGCCATAACAGCGCTGGTAAACAGCGTAAAGGCGATGGTCGAAATCACAATGTCCAAACCCTGCACCGTAAAGTAGATAAACAGGATCCACAGCAGGTTCGGCGTGCAGCGGAACAGCTCGATATAGGCGCTCACCAAAATACGGAACGGGCGGGGCGCATAGCTTTTGACGAGCGCCAGCACCGTGCCAAAGATGAGCGAGAAAAAGATCGACAGCGCCGAGATCTCGATCGTCTTAACAAAGCCGCCCCAAATGTAGAGCAGGTTGGTCGCGTTGAAGATTTCCATGCGCTAGGCCTCCTCTACGTTGTCGAGCCCCAGCTCGGCCAGGCTCACGCCGCGCGGACGCTCCTTGGAGCGACGCTCGAGCCACTGCACCAGCATGGCGAGCGGAAAGCAGATGATGAAGTACATAAGGCAGCAGACAATGTATCCCTGCAGGTAACCGTACAGACTCACAAAGTTGTCGGAACGGTACATAAGGTCGCCGCCGGCCACAAGCGCCAGCACCGACGTGTTCTTGACCAGGTTGAGCGCCTGGTTACACAGCGGCGGCAGAATGATCTTGAACGTCTGGGGCAGCACGATGTACCAGTACGCCTGCGCACGGGTGAAGCCCTGACTCTGGGCCGCCTCCATCTGACCGCGCGGAACCGCCTCGATACCGGTGCGGATGACCTCCGAGATGTAGGCCGCGTGATACAGGCCCACACCCAAGAAGCCCAGCACGAACGGCGCGATGCGCACCGGCTGGTCGGCACCGGTTATGGCCTGCAAAAACTGCGGACCGGCCATGTACATAAAGAGCACCTGCACGGGCAACGGAGTGTTCTGGTAAAACTCCACGTACACGCGGCTTATGGCGCGCAGCACGCGCGAGCGAGTGGTAGAGAACACGCCCAGCAGCGTGCCCAGCACCAGCGACAGCAGCAGACCGGCAACGACCACTTGCAGCGTCACGCCAAAGCCCTCCCAGAAGGGCCCCATGTTTTGAAATGTCGTCGACCAACGGTCGGCGTCAAATAATCCTTCGAGCATTTGATTCCTTCCTTGGACGATGTGCCTATACAAGACCCCAGGTCTTGACCTCTTGGTCGAGCCAGCCATCGGCCAGGCGATCGCAAATCACCTGATCGACCACGGCCGAAAGGTCGCAGCCCTTCTTGGTCGCCACGCCGTAGCCCTGCTCGCCAAACTTGACCTCGGGCTGCAGCAACTCAACGGTCTCGTTCATATAGCCGGCCAGCGTGGAGCGGTCCATGGCAAAGACGTCGATATTGCCGGCGTCGAGCGAACTCTTGATGATGGGGTAGCCGCTAAAGGCCCTAAACTCGGGCTTGCAGCTAAAGCCGTTGTCCTTGATCATCTGCTCGATCAGGCCCTGCGTGGTAGCACCCTGGCTCACGCCGATGACCTTACCGTCCAGGTCCTCAATCGAGGTAAAGCCCGAACGCTTCTTGACCATGAGTCCCACGTAGTCGGTGCGGTACGGCGTCGAGAAATCCCAGCTCTTCTTGCGCTCGTCGGTGATGGTGTAGGTCGCCGCGACCACGTCGAGTTGGCCGTTATCGATTAGCGGGCCGCGCGTCTTGGGCGTTACGTCGGTAAACTCGACAAGCTCCTGGGCGCGGGCCTCCTTGTAGCTCACGCCAAAGACGCAGCGGCGATCTGGTAGCACAAATCGACTTCCATGCCCTCAAAGCGGCCCTTGGCGGTGTCGTAATAGCCATAGCCGGGAACGTCCTTCTTAACACCGGCATTCAGATGGCCACGCGACTTGATGGCCGCAAGCTTGGACCCCTTGTCGGAGCCCTCGCCGCTGGTGGAGTTGCCGCAACCGGTAAGCGCGGTCCCTGTCAGCGCAAGCATGCCGGCGCCAGCCAGCTGCAAAAAGTGACGGCGCGACACGGCCGCCCTCGTCCTATCCGTCATGTACATCACCGCGCCTAGTGCAGAATCTTGGACAGGAACTCGCGGCAGCGCGGGTTCTCGGGGTTATCGAAGAAGTGCTCGGGCGTGCCCTCCTCCAGAATGCGGCCGTCCTCCATAAAGATGACGCGGTCGGCCACCTGGCGCGCAAAGCCCATCTCGTGCGTCACGCAGATCATGGTGATGTCCTCCTGCGCGAGCTCAATCATAACGTCCAGGACTTCCTGGACCATCTCGGGGTCGAGCGCCGAGGTCGGCTCGTCAAACAGGATGATGGGCTGCTTGGTGCACAGGGCACGGGCGATGGCGATGCGCTGTTGCTGGCCACCCGAGAGATTCTGCGGATACTCGCCGGCCTTATGCGCCATGCCGACGCGCTTGAGTGCGGCGATGGCGATCTCGGTCGCCTCCTCCTTGCTCTTCTTTTGCAGCTTGATGGGCGCGAGCGTCAGGTTGCCGAGCACCGTCATGTTGGGATACAGGTTGAACTGCTGAAACACCATAGAGCTATACTTGCGAGCCATCTCCAGGTGATTCTTTTTGGTGAGCGGCGTACCGTCGATGACGACCTCGCCCGACGTGGGCTCCTCCAGATAATCGACGCAACGGATGAGCGTCGACTTACCCGAGCCGGAAGGCCCAATCATTACGAGCTTCTCGCCGCGCTTGACGGTGAGATTGATATCTTTGAGCACATGCAGGTCGCCAAAGTACTTGTTGAGATGCTTGATCTCGATCATGTCTGCCATGAATGTCCCTTCCCTGCGTTTACACGAGTTGAACTATTGTACGGAAAGAACCGCGTTTCCGCAGCCCACACTACATTCCCGTAAAGAACCCGCAACCTTCCACCTAGTCATTGGGGACAGACTTAAATGAATACCCGCCCATTGGGTACTCATTTAAGTCTGTCCCCAATGAGCACCCTCATTTAAGTCTGTCCCCAATGAGCACCGCCCAGCAAAAAAGGGGCGCGACCGCAATGGCCACGCCCCCTCAACGTCAACTATATGCCGCTCGGCCCCTACGCGAGCTTTGCGCCGACGATCTTTGCCGCGGCAGGCTTATCGAAGTTGCCGCCGGTGGCCTTGCCGAGCGCCCCCATGACCTGGCCCATCTGCTTCTTGGACGTGGCGCCCAGCTCGGCGATGACCTGCTCGATCAGAGCCTCGAGCTCCTCGCCCGAAACCTGCGCGGGCAGCAGGCTCTCCAGAATCTTGACCTGCTCGGTCAGGTTGTCGGTACGGTCCTGGTCGGTGCCGGCTTGATGGACATCTCCAGCGTCTCGCTCGTCTGCTTAATCAGACGCTTGATCATGCTGTTGACGTCTTCCTCGGTCACGTCGCGGCGCTCATTAACCTCGATATTCTTCACCTCGGCCTTGACCTGGCGAATGATGGACAGGCGAACCTTATCCTTGGCTTCATGGCGGCGATCATTTCCTGCTGCAGCTCTTCGTTGGTCATCTGCAAATCCTCCTCAATAGTGTGGGCGGCACTCGCACGGGCACCGCCCCATGATTACTCAGATTACTCAGTCGTCGACGAATCGTCGGTCGAGCTCTTGGTGACGCCCTTCAGACTCACGTTATAGGGCACGTCCTTGGGCATGGGGTTGACGGTGATGTCGGCGTCCTTCTTGTACTGCTCCAGCCACTCGCTGTATGCAGTACTGGCCGCCTGCGTCTTCACCACGTTGGAAACATACTTCTTGATGTCCTTGGGCACCTGCTTAATGTCATCGACCTGATTATCGACATGGAAGTAGTCCGTGCACTTGATGATGTGGTAACCATAGGTCGACTCGACGACGTCGCTCACATCGCCCTTGTTGAGCCCCTCGAGCGCCGCCTGGTAGCTGTCGACGAAGGTAGTGAGCTTATCCCAGCCCACATCGCCCTTCTTCTCCTTGGAGCCGGTATCGTCGGAGTACTGCTCCACGGCGTCCTCAAAGCTCAGCTCGCCGGAGTTAATCTTGTCCAGGCACTCCTGTGCCTTGGCCTTGGCGGCGGCCTTGTCCTCGTCGGATGCGTCGGAATCAACCTTGATCAGGATATTCGACGAGCGGCGGGCATCGTTGTAGTTAGACAGGTTCTCGTTGATGTAATCGACGATCTCGCTGTCCTTGGGCTTGCTGGTGGGTGCCACGGCATCCTTGAGCTTTTGCTGTGCCAAGCTCTCCTTGAGCGAGTCCTTGTAGGTGTCCTCGGTATAGCCGTAGGTCTTAAGGGTCTTCTTAAAGGCCTTGGCACCGCCCGCGCTCTTGCACGCGTCCTTCCATGCCTTCTCGACCTCCTCGTCCGACACTGTCACGCCGTTTTCCTTCTGCGCCTGCTGAAGCAGAATCTGCTGCGTGTAGGAATCGATAAGCTGCTTGCGGTACTTCTTGGGCGTCAGATCGTTGTCGACCAGATACTGCGCCCAGTCCTTGTCCTTGGTGTAGCCATAGGACGTACGCATGCTCATGATCTGCTTGGTCACGGTGTCCTCGGTGAGGTTGGTGCCGTTGATGGTAGCGGCGACACCACCGGTGAGTTTATAGCCCGAGCTGGTGCTTTCGGTCTGCGACATGAGGCCGGAGCACGCCATGGCCGAGACGGAAAGCAGCATTGCCAGCACGCCGATAACCACCAGGACGATCTTGACGGTCTTAGACACGTACGTCTTGCGCTGCTTCTTACGAGAGCTGGAGGCAGCGCGGGCCTGCTGCTCGGGCGTCGGCGCGGCCTCGGAGTTCTTTTTCTTGTTTGCCATAGTTGGCCTTTCGCATCACGAATCGAACAAACGCCATTGTGTCACAATGCGGCCCCGCGACACACCTGGCACATGGTGGACAAGTTAATCTGCACCATTTTGGTGCAAAGGGGACAGCTCTGACAGCTGGCAGTTAGGGACATTCCTTTTCTGCCGGCAGTTAGGGACATTCCCCAAGTGCCGGCTTAGCTCCACCTTAGAAGTGACGGCGGATGGCGTCGACCATGCCCTGCGGCATGGTTTGGCCAAGCACATCGGCTGCAGCGTCGGCGTCCATAAAGATATTCATGAGCGCCTGAAGCGCCTCGACCTGGCCGCCCGGCTCGGCAATACCCAGGTTGATGACAATCTGCGCAGGCACCGGGGCACCCATGCCCGCCATAGCATTGAATGTCACGGGCACAGCAGGCTTTACCACCGCGATATAGGGCTTGGCCACAAATCCCGGATCGGTGTGCGGGATGGCGATGTTTGCCGCCGGCATAGCGAGACCCGTGGGATAGGCGTCCTCGCGCGTGCGGACGGCGTCGAACCAACCGGGCGCAATGTAGCCGCGCGGGGCAAGCTCGTCCTCGAGTTGCGCAAACACTTCATCCGGCGTCGCACACTCCCAATCAAAAAACACCAGATCAGGCGTAAACAGCGCTTCGTTATCCGCCATGCGCTCACCTCTCTCACCTATCACCTGGGACTCTTAAACGACTAGTCATTCCAAGAACGTCCCCAATGACTACCTAAAACAAAGGATGGCCACTTGCGCCTTGGCGCCAATGACCACCCTGACCACTCAACTAAATTGTACTGTGCGCCGCTAGCCGCGAGGCGCGTCAATTGCGACCTTGCCGCTCTCCAGCACGTGGACGCGGCCGTCAGCGAGCATTTGCACGACCTCGGGATACAGCACGTGCTCAATCGCGTGGATGTGCTCCTCGAGCGTATCGACATCCCAGCCCTCCTCAACAGCCAGCGCACGCTGAGCGATGATGGAGCCGTTGTCGTAGACCTCGTTGGCAAAATGCACGGTCACGCCAGTTACCTTGACGCCGCGCGCAAAGGCATCGTCAATCGCATGCGCACCGGTAAAGCTCGGCAGCAGCGCCGGATGCAAGTTGACCACGCGGTTGGGAAACGCCGCCAGCAGCGGCGTGTGCACCATGCGCATGTAGCCGGCCATGACCACATACTCGCAGCCGCGCTCGAGAAGCTCGTGCGCGATGATCTCATCGGCGGCGATGGGGTCGGCATAGACATCCTTGGACAGCGTCAGCGTCTGGATGCCCGCGCGCTCGGCACGCTGCAAGCCCTTGGCCGAAGGACGGCTCGACACCACAAGCTCAATCGAAGCATTAAGCTTGCCGGCGGCGATCAGATCGATCAGCGCCTGCAGATTGGTGCCAGAACCGCTGATGAGCACGCCGATCTTGAGCGGCTCGGCCGTATCGGTGCCGGTCGGACGGGTGTAGGGCACAAAGCCCAGGCTCGCGGCAGCAGCCATCTGCTCGTTAGCGCTCATCGGAGTACACGACCTTACCGGAGCCCTCGACGCACTCGCCCACGCGGAACGGCTTCTCGCCCAGCGCGACCAGGGCCTCGGTCACCGCGGCCTCGTCCTCGGGAGCAACGATCAGGCACAGGCCAACGCCCATGTTGAAGGTCTTGCATGCCTCGTTGGGGGCGAGCTCGGCCTGGCGCGACACGTAGGTGATGACGGGCGGAACGTCCCAACCCATCTCGGCGCCGTTGCGGGTGACCACGGCGTCAACGTCGTCGGCGAGCGCGCGGTTGAGGGTTCTCGGTAAGACCGCCGCCGGTGATGTGGGCGATAGCATGCACGTTGGCGCGCCGCGCAGCAGCTCCAGGATCGGCTTGACGTAGATGCGCGTGGGGGCCAACAGAGCGTCTGCCAGCGATGCACCGCCGAGCTCCTCGAGCGGACGGCTCAGCTCCTCGGCCTTAGCGGCGGCCTCGGGCGTGCCCGGCTTAATGCCGTCGACGCCGATGACCTTACGCACGAGCGAGTAGCCGTTGGAGTGCACGCCGGTGGAAGGCAGGCCCAGGATCACATCGCCCGGGCGGACGTTTGCGGGGTCGAGCATCTTGGGACGGTCGACGACGCCCACGGTAAATCCAGCAAGGTCGTAGTCGGCAGGAGCCATAACGCCGGGGTGCTCGGCCATCTCGCCGCCCACGAGCGCGCAGCCCGCGAGCTTGCAGCCGTCGGCCACACCCTTGATGATCTTTGCCATGTGCTCGGCCTCGATATGACCGATGGAACGTAATCCAGAAAGAACAACGGCTCGGCGCCCGAAGCCAGAATGTCGTTGACGCACATAGCGACCAGGTCCTGGCCCACCGTCTCGTGACGTCCATGATCTGGGCAAGCACGAGCTTGGTGCCCACGCCGTCGGTACCGCTAATCAGAATCGGGTCTTCCATATCCTTAAGCGCGGCAGCCGAGAACAAACCACCGAAGCCGCCGATGCCGCCGATAACCTCGGGGCGATTGGTATCCTTGACCATCTGCTTAATAGCGTCGACGGCGCGGCCGCCCTCAGCGGTATCGACGCCGGCATCCTCATACGTCACATGCTTGCTGTCGCTCATCTGAGCCTTCCTCTCCCACTACCGTGCGCCGCGCGGGCGCCAAACGGTGCTCATATTTGCGTTCATTTCGGCGTGTGCCATAACAGCACACGCCGTCATATCAACAAAACAGCAGGTAAAACCCACCAAAATAAACCTGTCCCCATATGGCAGGCTTTAGCCTCGCCGTGCTCCTCTTCCCAGCTGCGGTCGTCGTATTTCTCGACCACGGCGTCGTCGTCAAAGTGCAGCGGCTTGTCCAGGTTGCGGGGCTTAAAGCCCTCCATAAACTTGTCGCGGCCAAAGCTCTCGGGAATCGCCACGGGGTAGCGGCCGGTAAAGCACGCATCGCAGTAACCGCCCTTGGGCATGACCTTAAGCAGGCCCTCGACCGAAAGGAAGGCCAGCGAATCGGCACCGATATACTCGCAAATCTCGTCGACCGTCTTGTTGGCGCTGATAAGCTGCGACTGCACGTCGGTATCGATGCCGTAGAAGCACGGCAGATGACCTCGGGCGAGTTGATGCGGATATGAATCTCCTTGGCGCCAGCGTTGCGTAGCATCTTGACGAGCTGCACCATAGTGGTGCCACGCACGATGGAGTCGTCGATGACGACCAGGCGCTTGCCCTCGATGTTGTCGCGCAGCGGATTGAGTTTCATGCGCACGCCCATGGCGCGCAGCTCCTGCGTGGGCTCGATAAACGTACGGCCCACGTAGCGGTTCTTGATAAGGCCCTCGCCAAAGGGAATACCGCTCTCGTGCGAATACCCCTCCGCGGGCGGCAGGCCGGAGTCGGGCACGCCGATGACCAGGTCGGCCTCGACGGGCTCCTCATGTGCCAGCTGACGACCCATGTCGTAACGGCAGGCGTAGACGCTCTTGCCGTTCATGATGGAGTCGGGGCGGGCAAAGTAGACCTGCTCAAAAATGCAGTTGGCGGGCTCTTCGGCTGCAGGCACGCCCTGCTCGGATACCAGGCCCTCGGCGCTGATGCGCAAGATCTCGCCGGGACGGACATCACGGACGTACTCGGCACCCACGATGTCGAGTGCGCAGGTCTCGGAAGCAACGACCCAGCCGCCGGCGCGCGTGACACGGACGGCGGAGTCGACCGTCGCGGCGCCGTCCTGCGACGCAGCTGCGAAACGGCTGCGGCATCGGCCTGGTCCAAACCCTCGTCCACCAGCTTGCCCAGCACGAGCGGGCGAATGCCGTGCGGATCGCGGAATGCGTAGAGCGCCTGCTCGTTGATGAGCGTCATGGCGTAGCCGCCGCGCACGAGTTCCATGGTCTTGCGAATACCCTCGCGCAGATGGCCTGTACGCTGGGTGAAGTAGCCGATAAGCTTGGTCGCGACCTCGGAATCCGAATTGGAGAGGAACGGCACGCCCAGCTCGATCAGCTGACGGCGCAACTCGTCGGTGTTGACGAGGGTGCCGTTGTGCGCGAGCGCGATAATGACGCTATTGATGGTAGAGAGGTGCGGCTGAGAGGCTTCCCAGCTCTTGGCGCCGGCGGTGCCGTAGCGCACATGGCCCACGGCCAGCTGACCGGAGAGCGTCGACAAGTCGGCATTGGAGAACACGCGATCGAGCAGTCCCAGGTCTTTGCGAACCATAACCGTGCCGCCGTCGCCCACGGCGATTCCCGCCGATTCCTGGCCGCGATGCTGCAGCGCGCGCAGACCAAAGTACGTCAGTCGAGCCACATCGCGATCGGGTGCCCACACACCAAAAATGCCGCATTCCTCATGCAGCTGGTCGGAGTCCGGATCATACGTCGACATGGTCTTCACCTGTCCCGCGGCGCGCTCGGCCGCGTGGATGGTTTCTTGAGACATGGCATCCCCTCAGAGCCTCGTTATTTGGCGTTACCTGCCTATTATACGCACGGCAAGACAAGCACTCCCGCGCATGAACAGCGCTTTTTAAAAGCCCACCGAGCTAATAATCAGTTTTGTTGCCAAACATTTTATCGGTCTGTCCAGTGCAAGCGCCCGCGCCCCCAGATGGCCGCCGCGTCCACCGTTGGGGATTACAAAGTTGCAATTGGGACGTTCGTCCTGTCTTTTGGCAGGTCGGCGGCGTATCCTTATAACCTACAACAAAGCGAGAAAGGTTCTGTATGGATCGAAACGAACTCGACCCCAGCGTCCCCAGCGCCACAGAGGTCAAGAAGATTCCCCTCATCATTAAGGTGTACGCCGTCCTGTGCATCCTTTCCGGCGTGGGCACGCTCCCGTCGGTCGCTGCCTTTATGTGGCAGGTCATCACGGCACTTGTTAACGGCAACGCCACCGAAAAGCTCGGCGACAACACGCTCGTCGCAGTCGGCCTTATCGTCGCCGGCATCATGCTCTCTGCGGCAAGTGCCGTCATCCTAATCATCTTTGGCCTGGACCTTATCAAAAACCAGCGCCGCAACGCCGCCCGCCTGTCCTACATCCTTATTGCATTCACCGTCGTCGAGCTTTTGGTCGACGTGATGCTCCAGGGTATCGGGCCCTTCTTGCTGCGCCCCGCTATTCAGCTCGGCATCCTCATCGCGCTTTCGGCCACCGTCGACCCCACGCTGCGTCAGGAGCGCGAGCTGCAGCGCCGCCTGCAGGAGATGCTCGACCGCGATGCCGCCGCCGAGGGCATGCTCGGCCGCGATGAGACCGGCGAGGGCTACATCAAGCTCAACTACTTCAACCTGTTCTGGGTATTCTTCGTCTGCTGCGTACTGGGACTTATCTTGGAGGACATCTGGCACATGACGGTCAACGACCCGGGCGTCTACCAGGACCGCGCCGGCATGCTGTTTGGCCCTTTCAGCCCCATCTACGGATTTGGCGCCGTGCTCATGACCATGGTGCTTAACCGCTTCTACAAAAAGAACCCCATCATCATTTTCCTGGTGAGCGCTGTGCTCGGCGCGAGCTTTGAGGTGTTCGTGGGCTGGTTTATGCAGACCGCGTTTGGCGTGGTCTCGTGGAGCTACTCGCACATAACGCTGTTTGGTTTGCCCGATCCGCTCGTGGTCCTCACGGGCGGACGCACCTGCACGGGCTTTGCCTGCCTGTGGGGCCTAGGTGGCCTCATCTGGATCAAGCTGCTGCTACCGAGGCTGCTTAAGCTCATCAACAAGATCCCCTGGAAGAGCCGCTACTCGGCCACCGTCATCTTTACCGTCATTATGCTGGTCGACGGCGTCATGACGCTGCAGTCGCTCGACTACTGGTACCAGCGCGTTAACGGCACGGAGCCGAACATTCCCGTCGCACAGTTCTACGGCAAGTATTTCGATAACGACTACATGGAGAACCGCTTCCAGAGCATGACCATGAGCCCCAAGGACGCCACGCGCGTTTAGCGCCCGCCGCGCCCAAAACGCAAAATGCCCGCCGGTATCACACGTACCGGCGGGCATTTTATAAACGAGCCTTCTATCGACGCAAGGCCCTACGCCTCGCACTCGACCTCGCTCACACATTCATTCTTGATGGTGCCGACGAGCGCCTGCAGGGCATCGACCACGTGCGGGCGAATGTCCCCGCCAATAAGCACGAGCATGATGTCGTCGCCCACGGAAAGCTCGCCGCTTGCCAGCCACACGCGCACATAGCCGATACCCGGCATCGCGCGCGTCGCTTCGATGGCAGACCGCACCTTTTGAGCGTCGTAGTCAAAGACCATGCTGCCCACCTTATGCCCGGGGGCCACGCCGCCAGTCTCGACCCCGCGCACCTCGGCCTTGGGCGTCGCGCGCACCACACCGTTATGCGTCAGGTACATGCCGCACACCGGCGCCGAAGCGTCGGCCTTGGCCTCGCGCAGCCACGCATCAACCGAAGGCATCGATGTAGCGTTCTCGAGCATCATTTCCCCTTTGAGTAGTCAATTTGGAACGGGACTATTTTAGCTACTCCTCGACCGGTATGAGCACCATGACGGCACGCGTGTTGCTCAGCGATAACGAACGACAGGTCACAAGCGTTACGACCTTGGTTGCCGAAGCAGCACGATCGGTGGCATCACTCGCCACGGCAGAGGCACCGTCAAGCATCTCGGACAGGTAATTTTTCAGTCCGTCATCGCCCTCAAAATTGGGCGTGCGCGCCTTGGCATACGTGTCCTCGACAACTTTGGTCGCCAGCGGTCGCAGCTTATACGTAGCATCCCGTGTGATGTAATACACAAACTCAATGCTGTCGAACGTCGCCTGGTCGGTGGTGTCCGAAATCACATTGAACATCGATCCGTCGTTCATATGGTGGCCGTAAATCGTGGTCTGCTGGTCGACCATTCCCGGCGCGGTGTCATCACTATCCAAGAAAATGGCACCGGACGCGTTAGATGTACCGTCAAACAGCGTGTTGAGGTATTTGGAGTTGTTGTTGGTCTGCACCACGGGATAGTTGATGTTGGTTCCCGGCACATAAATCCAACCCACAATCTCGGGGTTTGTCTGAGCAAGCGCATCGAAGTCGATAATCGGCACGCCGCTGGCGTCCTTATCGCTTACATATTGCTTCTCGATTTTCTGGTACGAATCGCTCGCCTGCTTATAGCCAATCTGAGCATTGATAAAGATGGCAGCGGCGGCGACAATCAGACCGATGCCCACGATGATGAGCAAGATGGGAATGATGGATCGGCGTTTCTTACGCGGCTGCTCGGCATAGTTGGACGGCGCGTCACTCAGCTGCCTCGTCGTCCGAGCCTGCTTCTTTGCCGTGCCATATGACGAAGGGCGATACGCAGCCGGCGTATCCTGGCGGCGATGGGACGTCGGCGTTACGGAACGCGGCGCGCGCGGCTGCTGAGGAGAGGATGTCCGACCCTGCTGTGCCGCATAGGCACGCACCCGGCTTCGACGGATCGGGAATCTGAGAAGTTGAATCGTTTTCCCTGATAATCGGACATGGCTCTCCTTATACTGCGGTGAAACGGGCGGAACGCCTAGCGTCGGCCATCTCCTGCTTCATCTTCTCGATAACCTTGCGGTACTCGGGATCGCATGCGCCCAGAATCTGCGTGGCGTAAATGGCGGCGTTCTTGGCGCCGTTGATGGCAACGCAGGCCACGGGCACGCCCGAAGGCATCTGCACCATCGACAGCAGCGAATCCATACCGCCCAGGTCACTCGTCTTCATAGGTACGCCGATAACCGGCAGCGGCGTAAAGGCGGCCACGACACCACCCAGGTGAGCGGCCTTGCCGGCGGCGGCGATAATCACTTTGATACCGCGATCGGCAGCAGTCGAAGCCCACTCGTGGACCTTCGCCGGTGTGCGGTGTGCGCTCGCAATGACGAGCTCATAGGGCACACCGAGCGCCTCGAGCTCGGCGGTGCAGCCTTCCATAACACCCAGATCGGACTTGGAGCCCATGATGATCCCGACAACCGGCTTTTGATCTGCCATAAACAAAGACCTCCTGTTGAGAGCGGTGACGCGGCCAATCCGCGACCCTTAACTGCAAATAATTCAAGTATAGCCGCCGATGCTGATGTGTTCGGCGGGAGACGGAAGCTTTGCGAGATTAAGGCCGAAGGGTCGGAGCTTTCTGCCTACATTCAAAAAGCGTGCCCACCGTCCTTGGGTGGGACGGCGGGCACGCTTGCTTAGCTGTTGCTGGGGCTACTTAGCCTTGCTGCGACGATGGAAGAAAGCGCCGATCGCGGCGATGATGGCGCCAAGACCACCGACGGTCGCGACGGTCGCCGCCGTCTGGTCTCCGGTATTGGGAATCGCCGAACCGTTCTTCTTGCTGCCCTGGGCCTTGTCGCCTGCGGGCTTGCCCGCCTGGTTGCCGCCGTTCGAGCCATTGCCGGAACCTGGTTGCCCGAGCCGCCCTGGTTGCCGGAATCGGCATCCTTGAGGCTCTCAATGGCCAGCTTGAGCTGGCTATAGGCCGCCTGGATCTGGGTGTCGGAAGCATTCTCATCACCCAAGACGTCCTCGGCGTAGGTAATGGCATCCGTCAGGGCCTTGACAGACTCGGCCGTCTTGCCCCTGGTGTCAGTCTCCTTCGCCTGCTTGACCAGGGCCTTGAGCTGCTTCTTAGTCGGATTCTCGACCGGGACCACCGGGGTCTTCTCGAGCGCGTCGCGGGCGCTCTCGACGCCCTGAGCGCCTGGTCGACCTCGTCCTGCGTGGCATCCTCGTCGCTCAAGATGGCGCGGGCGCTCGCCAGGGCGTCTCGAGCGCGTCCAGGAGCCTCGGTGTAGTCGCCGGCCTTGAGGTCGCCGGCGGCAAGCTCGGCATCAACCTTTTCGATCGCGGCAGTGAGATCATCCTTCGCCACCGGATCGGGGACGGCCGTACCGTAGAACTTGAGCTCCGCCATGCTGCAGTAGGCATCAACGTCGCCCCCGCCGGCGTGAATCACCTTGACGGTCACGTAGCGACCGCGCGCGGCGCCAAAGCTCATCTGTTTCCAGTCGCCACGGTCGGTGAGCACGCGGCCATCGTTGTCGAAGGCGAACGTACCATCGACGCGGCGGTGCCCTTCTCATAACCGTCGGCAGTGTCGGAGACCAGTATCTCGGCCTCGAAGATATCGCCGTTAGTGCCGCCGTCCTGGCGCGGCAGGAATGTAACGTCGGTGAGATCGTAGTCGCGGCCCAGGTCGACACTCAGATACTGGGGCATACCGGTCCCATGGGCCAGTCGCTGTGCCAAAGCGTCCGCTCGTCGCCGTCGAGAGCGTTGACGGCGTTGCTGCCCTCGTAGTCGGCCTCACTCGAGAAGCCGGCCACCTTGACGTTCTTGCGGTTCTCGGGCGTGTTGATGAGAATCTTCTCATCAACAGGGCGCATCTTGAGGCCGTCGATTGCCTTCTCGATCTTGGCTGTGGCGTCTGCGACATCCTTCTTGCTATAGCTGCCCTGGCCGCTGTCGAGGAGCTTCTGAGCCGCCTCGACCGCAGTGGTGAGAGCTGCATAGGAATCCTTGGTGTAGACGGACTCGCTGTAGCCGCGGCCTTGGAAAGCGCTGCTACGAGCGCAGAGGTATCGACACCAGCCTTGACCTCGACCTCATAGGATGCGGTCTTGGAGGGTCGAGTACCGACGCCACCGTGATCTTTGCCTTGCCGGCCTTGTTGGCACGCAGGTAGTAGCTCACGCTATCGCCAGCCTGAACAGCGGAGACGCTTACCACAGAGGGGTCGGAGCTCTCGACCGTCACATAGGGGTAGCCAGCGCTCTCAGGCGTAGCCTTGGCGTCGACGGGCGTAATGTCGCCTTCAAAGAACTCGGTCTGGTTCTTGCCTAGCTCGACACCCTCGATGGCCTCGACACCCTGCGTGTAGTTGAAGTTGACCTCACGCAGTGTGAGCATCTGGTCACCCGATGCCTCAAGCGGCGTGACCTCGACCTTGGTCGCCTTCTTGCCCTTGTTCTCGGCAGAGAGGTCAAAGGCGTAGCGAGCCAGGAAGGAATCGTACTCCCCGCCCGCGAACTCTTGGGTCGAGCCATCCTCGAACGTCACGACAGCCTTGATCTTCTGCACGGTTCCGTTGCCACCGTTGCGGTTAACGACCTCGACACTATCGAGTTTCGACGGCGTCTTAAATGCGAATGTCATCGTGGTGGGAAGCTTCACGTAACTCGGAAGCTTACCCTCGCTGTCCCAGTTGCCGCTCCAGTTCCATAGGAACTCAAAGCCGTTGTCGCCCTCGTTATTATCGAACAGCGCGTTATAGCTCTTCTGCTGGATAAGTTTCTCGACGTTGGTCCCGTCGTCGGTCGTGAGCTCATCGTTGGTCATCGTGATGTTGAAGGCGTCCTGACCGTACTCGGCGACCGTTGGCTGAGGAACATCCGGCATCGTCACCGTGCCGTCGCTCGCAAACTCAAGTGCGTCGCATGCCGGACCGATGAGCCAAGATGTCGAGGGCAGTTCGACCTTGCCGGCGGTCTTGGCCTTGAGCTTGAAACTCGCCACCGCGCCGGTACCGTTGTAGAGCTTGCCATCGCCGCGGTTGGCAAAGGCGAGATTGATAGTCTGCGTTCTGTCCGCGAACTGGACCTTCTCGCGAGACAGGTTCTCCATGCCGGCAGTCGAGCGTCCTGCGCGATGCTCTCGGACACAAACTCGAACTGGTCGCTCTTGAAGTTGACGAGAGCGCCCAGGGCGTTGACGTTCTTGCGTCGGCCGCATAGACATCAACGGTGATCTCATCACCGGCCTCGACCTCGGTCTTGCTCGGAATCACCGCGAGCGAACCTGCGACCTTTCCCTTTTGTTTAGTGCCGCCGTCAAGACCCGCCATGGTGAACGAGTAATCGTAGACGTCGTAAACGCCGTTATCGTTGAGGTCGGCGAAGTGGTCGCGGATCTGCGAACCGAACGTCGGGGTATCGGGCTCGCGATTCTCGAGGCCAGATAGTTCTTCATGTTGGAGTAGTCTCCGTCGGAGATCGTGGCCTTGTTGAGGTTGGAGCCCACGGCGAAGCATCCGTGCCGTCGGTCTTGTAGATGGCAATCTCGGACGCGGAGAAGAAATTGCGACCGAGGCGAGCGGTGTCATGCGCACGTAACGGGCGGCCACGGTGCCGTCAAACGCTACCGTCTTACAATCAGCGGAACGTGCCCAATCGACCTCCTGGCTCGTCCAGTGGACGCCATCGAGACTCGTCTCAACACGCATCTTGGTCACAGTGCCGTTGCCGGCGTCATCGCGCGGATAGTACTCGAGCTTATCGAGCTTGTAAGCGCGTCCATAGTCAACGGTAAGCGCCTTGCCCAGATCGTTGCCACCGGAGTGGAAACCGCCGTCGCCCGACTGGAACTCATGGTCGAAGGCGAGCTCGGCTTATGGCTGCCGTAAAGTGAGCCTCCCAGGTGATTTGCTCGGCGTCGGGGACGTTCCGCCACGGATCGAGTGCGGAGTTCGCCTCGAGCACATCGCTCCAGGCGGAGTAGCCTCGGCGTTGCGCGAACGAATCTGGTAGGTGTGCTTGCTATTGTAGGCGAGGTCGGTGTGCGTGAACTCGGCCGCATCACCCACGGCGAACACGGTGCCGTCGACCTTAAGGTCGTAGGAGGTAGCACCATCGACCTTTCCCCAGGTGAGCTTGATGCTCGTTGGGGTCGTGACGTCCTCGGGGGCAGCAAGGTTCGTGGGTGCGGAGAGGCTCTCGTTGAGGCGATCGGCTGTGAGCGTGGCGTCGGCGTTCACGAAACCGCCCAGCTCGAGCGTCTGCGCCGCCGCAGCAACATCGGTCTTCGCGAACTTGACGTAGACCTTGGGGTTCGTGGTGATCTTGGTGTTGTTAAAGCTCTCGCCCCGCTCGGCCTCGGTGCCGTCCACATCGCTGCCGTAGTGGTTGAGGTTAGGGGTCTCGCTGTAGAAGTAGACCGCCTGGCCGGCCTCGGGGGTCGCGGTGTCAAAGGTCTCCTGCGAGTCGACCTCAACCACGTTGAGCGCGAATCCGCCGTTCTTGGCGACGACGCTCATGGGCTTGGCGGACACGTTGGCCACGAAGGTCGTGGTGCGATTGGAGTCGTAGCCGTTGTAGCCACCCTGCGAGGCTTCGGCGGTAAAGGTCGCGGTGCCGCCTGCGGCCTTGGATCTGTAGACGGTGCTCACATGCTCACCGTAGGAGATATTGTCGATCGTACCGTAGGAATCGTCCTCAGTCGTGTTGTTCTCGATGGAGGAGCCGTCGTCCTCGTACTGCGTAAAGGTGCCGTCGCCCTCGGTGGCGAAGAACTCGACGATACGCTGGCTGCGGTCGGTACCCTTGGTGTTGGTGTCGCTCACGGCCTCGGGGTTGTTGTTCTCGGCGTACATCGGCACGATAGCGTTGGCCTTCACAAACAGCGGCAGCTTCCAAAGCGGAGCCTCGTAGTTGTTGAGAACCTGGCCGCCGCGATACTGCTTACCCGAGAAGTAATCGATCCAGATGGTGGGATTCTCGTCGGTGCCGTAGTTGGGGAGGTAAATCCCATTGCGAATGTCGTTGCCGTTCTCGTCTGCCTGGGTATCCTGATACACCGGTGCCACTAGGAAGTTCTCACCGAACATATACTGGTACTGCGTCGAGGTGCTTGCGGCGTACTCGGAGTTATCGGAAAGCAGCATGGCGCGGATCATGGGCAGGCCGGCATCGCCGTTACCCGTGTCGATGTTGCGCCGAGGCCGCGCTCGTGTAGATATAGGGCATGAGCTGCGCCTTGAGCTTGAGGTAGAAGCGCGAGATGCTGTGTAGGGATCGCCGTGCGTCATGGGCGATTTACGGTAGGTGCCCCAACCGTCCATGTCGAGCATAGAGGGCGTGAACGTCTTCCACTGGTAGTCACGCGCAGAGATGATGGGGTCGCCGCCAAAAATGCCATCCATGTCGGAGCCGATGTTGGGGTTGCCCGAAAGACTCTGACCGATATACGTGGGGATATGGAAGCGAATGTACTCCCAGTTACCGCCATACTGGTCGCCGGTCCAAATGCCACCAAAGCGCTGCGTGCCGGCCCAACCATCGAGCGTGATGATGTTGGGGCGCTTGTTAGCGCCGGTCGTCACCGTGTCATAAGCTGTCTTGATGCCATTAAGACCAAAGGAGTAGCCAGATCCAACCCAGCAACGTCGGTCTTAAGGGTAGTGATGCCTCCCGTCTTGACCTCGGCGTCGAAGTCGCGAAGCAGATGCCACGGGGTCTCAGGGTTGCTGTCGGGCTCAAGGTTGGACTGGGTCCACAAGCCGTGCTCACACCCTTTGAGTTGCATACTCGGTGAACTTCTTAAGGTTGTCGACATTGGCACGCACAGCGTTAAGACGGTCGGCCGAGCTCGCTCCGTCGGAGTTGACGCCGCCGGTCTTGTAGTAACCGTTCTGGCCATAGCCGGCGCCGTAGCCGTCGTTCGGCAGGAACCAGCCGAGCGGCATGTCGCTGTCCTCGTAGTCATCGATAACCTGCCGAGCAGAGAACTGGCGGTCGAAATCGGTCGCTTTCATGTTCTCGGTATCAACCGTAGGGCCCTCACCGTTGAGCGTCTCGGCCGCAAGTGTGCCGTCGAGCTTGTAGCCCGTCGACATGCCAGACTCGTACTTAACGTCGCCCTTCTCGCTCGAGGACTTGCTGCCCTTGGTCTCCCACTTCTTTTGACCCGAGGTCGTTGACCAGCCATCACGGTTATAGGCATTAAGATGACCAAGGTAGAACCCGTACTCGGGCAGCAGTACCGGGTTACCGGTCACCTTGTAGTAGTCCTGCAGCATCTCAGTTGCCACGTTCGAAGCTCCCTCGTTGGTCGCCACGAAGTAGTAGGCATCAAACTCATTCTCGCTGTGCAAAGTCGTGACCGTCGATGAGTCCGTGGAACCGAAGTCGTAGGAACCCTCTGCAAACGTGTTTCGGAGCACGCCGTAGCCGTCACTCGTCCAATAAAACGGGTTGGGCGAGGCAACGCCGCCATCGGTCCAGTTGTTCGTGTTGGAGATGGCGATGGTCTGGTTGGTGTGCGGGAAGCGTCCGTTCTGGGTGCCGCCGCCAAAGAAGTTCTCGGACTTCTCCTTGGCGAGCGTCTGGACGGTACCCTTCCTATCAAGGTCGAGGGACGCGGACTCGGAAACCACGACACGGGCCTGACTTGATACTCATCTTGCCAGTCGCCTTGTCCAGGATCACGGTCGCCTTTCCGCCGGTGATCTCGATAGTGTCGCCCTTGTCGGCAACCGTCGCACTCGGCTTGCTGTAGGTGTCCGAGGTATCGGGCTGAGCCTGGATCTTAGCCGTGTGGGACTTACTGCGCGGCGTGGCGTACTCGGAAACTCACCCTTGGGGTCGACGTTATAACGGAAAATACCGTCCTCGAGGAACGTAATACGGCCCTTGATGCCGTCAGCGAAATCGATGTCGACGACATTCGAGGCAGACTGGGACACGGTCGCCGAGTCGACGCCCTTGAGTGGCGTGGCAATCGCCTGCTGGGGATTGGCAAACACGAGCGTCGCTGCAGTGGCAACGAGGACCGCGCTTCCCTTCACCCACCGTTTCGTAAAAATGGAATTCCTGCGCATCTGGTCTCCTTTCTTCCGACATGCTGAGGTGCCGAGGACGCCCCCCCCCGGCAGCATGGGAAAACGTATCAAACGGAGATGTTCGGTACATTCCGCACAATGGGGGCCACCCGTTACCAAGGGGCCAACTGGTAGTAACCAGATAGCCACCTACTAGGTCATATCAACATATGGGAGCACTTGCGCACCCAAGTTCGGAATTCTCCCAGCGGCAGCAAAATAAGCGTCAACGGCAAGGTGGGCTTAATAAGCCATACCAATTGGTTCTTCAGTCAAATACCAATCTAGCAAAAATGTACTGTTTATCTGGTATTACACAGACCATACCTTTCCCTCGGGAACTGGGCTTCGCGAAGTTTCCCGAGGGAAAGGCTCAGCCGCCATCCTGCAACCTACCGGGGATTGCCATGACGTACGTTGGCTGATTTGGTTTGGAATGAGATGTTGACGGTGGCTGATGGGCACAACTGTCCCGGGTGCATTTCAAGATGCACCTAAATGTCTGTCTTTATCCTTATAGATTGTCCAGGTAGTCGTCGGCATCATAGGTAAGGCTGTAAGCTTTATTCAGGATGCGCACGAGCTCCTGGGCATCGTGCTCGCCGAGCGCTGAGAGTTGTTTCGAGAGCGATGCCACACTCTCGGCATTTTTTTTCGCCGCGAAATCACGGCCTTCCTTGGTAATGCTCACCAGCACACGCCGACGATCGTTTGGATCAGTCCTGCGCTGAACGTAACCCTTACTCTCGAGTGAATCCAAGATATGCGACATGCGCGCACGGGAGAATTTCAGCTTCTTGGCAATCTCGGAGGGAATGACATCACCGTCAATACCCGATAGATACTGTAAAACCGGTGCCTCGCCCACACTGGCGCCGCCGGCAGCACTCAAGGATCCCTTGGCAAGGGAACGTGAGTACACAATCAGTTTTCGAGCGACGTCATCGTAATCCACTGGGGATATTGTCCTTTGCAACTCTAGAAGGGCCATAAAACCGTCATTTGCCGTACATTAGTTAACATTCGCAACAATTATTTATGATACCCCAACGCGGAAGTCTATTGCTCGTCCTTCTTGCGTCGCATAAGCTCCTCAACGTCGACACCAGCGGCCTCGAGCATGCGCTCGACATTCTTTTTGGCGTTGGTCGTGCCGACCTTAAGCACGATCGAAAGCGGAGTGCCCACCACCAGGCACACGATGCCCACGGGGACACCCCAGCCGGGGCCGCCCTGCATACCCCACATCCCCATCAAAAAGCCAATCGCCACGAGCGAATAGCCCAGGCGCAGCCAAACATTGAGCCGCTGAATAGCATCGGTCTGCATCTTTGCCTCGCGAATCAAGTCGTCGCGCGAAAGGTCGTGTCCATGTTTCTCGTGCATATGGTCCTCCTCGTGCAAAGTGTGCATCATGCGCAAGTGCATCGTTTGTCGAATACGTCATCTTTCAAGAGCAATATAGCGGGTGTCGTGTAGGCGATGGAGGTCGCTGGCCATATTGCCCTTGAAGGGCGGCGCAAAATCAGAAGGCCGTGCGGTTGAGGCCGCACGGCCTTACAGGGGGCCAGGGGATGATGACTAGTAGCTCAGTGCCGGGTCGAAGAAGCCAATGAGAACGCCCACAAATGCGATCACAACGAGGATCAGCATCATAACGATGGGGTTGACCTTCTTCTTGGTCATCATGTACCAGCAGAAGATGATGAAGACCATGGGCAGCAGGTGCGGATAGATTCCGTCGAGCGTGTCCTGGAACTTACCGCCGCCGGGCAGCACCAGATTGGGGCTGCAGGTGATGGAGACCCAGGTAGCACCGACTGCACCGATGACCATGGTACCGACCATCACGATGGAATCACGCAGAGCCTTGGCCTTGGGGCCGACGATGGCCTCGACCGCCTTGCCGCCGAGCTCATAGCCCTGGTTGTAGGCAAAGCGCATGCCAAGGAACATGAGCAGGTTCCACACGACAATATAGAAGATGGCACCGAGCGGAGAGCCGCCGGTCGAGAGACCGAGGGCGATACCGAGCAGGATCGGGATCAGGGTACCGACGATCAGCGAGTCGCCAAGGCCGGCGAGCGGGCCCATGAGGCCGGCGCGGATGCCGTTGATGGCGTCGTCGTCGATGGCCTCGCCGTTTGCGCGAGCCTCCTCGAGGCCGGCGGTGACGCCGACAATCATGGTGCCGATCTGCGGCTCGGTGTTGAAGAACGCGGAGTAGGTCTGGAGGGCCTGCTTCTGCTCCTCGGGCGTGTCGTAGAGCTCCTCGACAATCGGAAGCATGGCGCACAGGTAACCGAAGGTCTGCATGTGCTCCTGCGAGAAGCAGGTCAGGTTGCCATAGGACCAGTTACGGAACGACTTGGCAAGCGTTTTCTTAGAGAGCTTTTTCTTCTCTGCCATTAGATGTCCTCCTCTTCCTCATCATCTGAGCCGAGGCGATAGCTGCCTTGGGAGCGTTTGCGAGGTCGATCTTGAGCGAAGCGATCTCATAGTTGATCAGGGCGAAGAAGCAGCCGATGCCGGCAGCGGCGATCAGGTTGCAGCCCATAACAGCGGACAGGGTGAAGCCGAAGAAGAACGTCAGGAAGTCCGTGGGCTTAGAGATGACCTGCTTGAGCAGGATGGCGATACCGACGGTAGCAGCAGCGAGCCGACGGTAAACAGCGTCTTCATCGCGATGCCGTCCATGGGCATGTAGGTCTTCATGAGGTCGACCATGCGGTGCCGCCCATGGTGATGATGAACGTCGGGAGGAACGAGCAGACGATGTGACCGATCCAAGGCAGAACGTTGTTGACCAGGTAGAGCTTGTGGAGATCGCCCTTCTCGAGCCACTTCCAGCCCATGCCCTGCCACACCAGGTTGATGGTGGCGGTGCCATAGAAGAGCACAGTGCCGAGCGTGCCGACGGCGGCACCGAGGGATGCGGCCATGCCGGCAGCCTCAGCGGAGGCGGGATCGATGCCCGAGTTCTTGATGGCGAGGATCGCCAGCGGGATGCGATATAGGACACGGCGCGGACGTCGGCGGAGACGGTTCCGCCGGGGGTCACGAGAGCGATGTAGACAACCTGGATGGCAGCGCCGACGAGGATACCCGTCTGCATATCGCCCATGATGATGCCGACGATGAGGCCGGCGACCAGAGGACGACCCAGAGTGTAGTTGCCGATCGTCGTGCCGCCCATGCCAGGCAGTGATGCCAGGCAGGCGAACAGGCCGAACAGCGCGGCTTGGAATGCATTGATTGCCATGCTTTCCCCTTTCTTTATTCCTCAGCCCCTTTCACCAAGGGCTGTAGATACCAAAATGCGGCTGGCACCTAACTAGAAGCCAAACTGACCGCGGAACTTGGGCCACTCACCGATGGACTTCTCCTTGATAAGGGCGAACTCGACCGTGTAACCGGCGTTGGTGAGATCCTCGAGCGCCTGGGCCTCTTCCTGCGTGATCGACTGGTTGTTGCCAAGCTTGGTGGTGCCGGGACGATCGTTGCAGGGACCGACGATGATGCGGTCCATGCCGGGCTTAAAGCCAAAATCGACGAGAAGTTCCTTCATGTCGAGCGGGTTCTTGGTGATCAGGAAGTACTTGGTGTCGGACTTGAGAACCTTCTCGGAGACCTCCTTGAAGTGCTCCTTGGTCCACACGAACGTCTTCTTGCCCGAGGCACTCTTGTAGGCCTCCTTGAGCACGGGGTTGGACGCTGCAGCGTCGTTGACGGCGATAAGACCGTCGCAGGGATACTCGAGGGCCCAACGGGTAACGGTCTGTCCATGGATCATACGGTCATCAATACGGATGAACGAAATCATGCGTTCTCCCTTTCTTTATCACCGGGGGTCTTTCCTCTTAACCCCCGCTCCATCACGAAATTTGGGCGGATGCGCTGCCTAGATGTCGTCGTCCTCGTCGTCGGCGTCATCGGTCGGGACAACGAGCTCGGACATACCGTTCTTGCCCTCCTGCAGCATCATCTGCTTGAGGGAATCCAGGTCCATGGTGGCAAGCCCCATCATGGCGGTCATAGCCATGGGCAGATTCATACCGCCGAAGGCAATGGTGTGGGCGAGCAAACCCTTCTCGGCCAGCGTGTTCATGGCATTGGTGAGCGGCGATCCGCCAGGATGTCACCAAGCAGGACAACCTCGTCATCGGCGGTAACGGGAGCGAGCATCGCCTTGACGTTCTCGACATACTCGTCAGCGCCCATGCCGTCCACGAGACTCGTCGACAAGATGTTCGGGGCGTCATTGCCGAGCATCTTGAGGACACTGTGCAGTCCGGGAGCGAGCGTTCCGTGACTGACCATTACCAGATACCGCATGCGGTCTCCTCTCGACCTGCCGTGTGTCGCACGGCTTTGCTTTTTGCTGAGATTATTGTTGCGCCGGGGCATGTTCGGTACAAGAAAATAGTTGCGAACGGCAACTATTCATCGGTTAACGGTAGCAACTATTTTTGTGCCTAAATTATTTTTTCTTCTAATTATTTTTAAAATAGCAGGTAGATTGCCTGATAAATGTTTTATGTTCCTTATGCACCATACATACCAGCAAGAATCGGGCCTGGCATCTCCGGTTTGCCCCGCAGTGTCAGACCATGTCACGTACGCCCACGACATGGAGGTACCCCATGGATATGATCTCGTTTCTCGCCTCCGAACCCTTCGACCGCAGCGGTGATACGCCGCTCTATGTCCAGCTTAAACATCGAATCGCTCTGCTTATCGCCAGCCAGGCGTCGACACCAAGACGCCGCTGCCACGCGAGCTCGAAATCTGTGAGCGGCTGGAGTTATCGCGCGCGACCGTGCGCCGTTGCTTCCAAGATCTCGTCATCGAGGGGCGCGTGGTGCGCAAGCGCGGCCAGGGCACGTTCATCAAGCCCCAAACTTCAGCACCCGGCATCGACCTGGCCCTGAATTTCAGCGCGCGGATGCGCGAAGCGGGACGGGTTCCGAGCTCGCAGATTCTCGCCTTTTCAAGCATACCGGCCGTCCGCGGCATCGCCTCCGGGCTCAAAGTGCCCGAAGGGACACCCGTCTGGGAGATTCGCCGCCTGCGTCTCGCCAACGACAAACCCATGGAGCTCAACTACGTCTATATCCCCGTGTCACTTTGCCCCGAGCTCACGCGCAAAGACGTGGATGGCTCGCTCTACGCCTACATCGCGGAAAAGACCGGCATCCTGCCCGCAAGCGTCGATGCCGTCTACGAGACGGTCAACCTCGACAAGCATGAGGCGCGTCTTTTGGGACAGAACACCGGTAAGGCGGCGATGCGCATCGTGCGTTCGACCTACGACAAGACGGGAACCCCGTTCGAGGTAGGCGTGCTCATCAGCTGCGACGGTCAGGCAAAGCTGCACGTGCACATCGCGCCGACAAAACAACCTTCACCGCCACAGCCCAATAAATCCAAAACGTGGGCGCCGTCGTTCAAACGAACGACGCGCCCACACTCATTTTCTATTCAGCCCTAGTCATCGCACAAAGCCCCTTCGGCAGCACACGGTGCAACCGAGTCACCGTAGCCGCGGGAGGCGGTCCTTTCTCTCGGAAAACTCGCGAAGCCCAGTTTCCGAGAGAAAGTGTCCGGCTGCCGCCCCGGCCGACCAGGTCACATTACACCGTGTGCTGCGGCAGGTCCTGCAGGGCGATGACGTCCATGCCCATGTCGTTGGCGCTGCCGTGACCCTGCTGGTCCTCGCGCACCGCCTCGATGGCGCTCACGTAGGTGTTGGCGGCAGACATCGCCGTCACGCAGGTCACGCCGCGGCGCACGGCCTCGGTACGCAGCAGGTAGCCATCGCCACGCGAGCCCGGACCGTACGGCGTGTTGATGATTACCGCAATCTTGCCATCGGCGATGAGGTCGCCGATGTTGGGACGCTCGCCGTCGTGCGGGCCGCCGATCTTCTCCACGACCTCACACGTCACGTTGCCGCCGCGCAACACGCGCGCCGTACCCTCGGTAGAGCAGATGTCAAAGCCCAGGTAGCGCAGGATACGCGCGACCGAAAGGATATGGCGCTTGTCGCGGTCGCACACGCTGATGAACACCTTGCCGCAACTCGGATCGGGCAGCTTGTAGTCGATCGCCAGCTGCGTCTTGGCGTATGCCTCGGGATAGCTCTTAGCGATACCCATGACCTCGCCCGTCGACTTCATCTCGGGCCCCAGGATAACGTCGGCACCGGGGAAACGGCCCCAGGGCATAACGGCTTCCTTCATGCAGAACCAGTCCAGCTGGCGCTCGTCGCTCGGCAGGCCCAGGCGGGCGATAGAATCGCCCGCATGATACGCGCCGCGCACTTGGCGAGCGGCACACCGGTGGCCTTGGAGATAAACGGCACGGTGCGCTCGCGCGCGGGTTTGCCTCAATCACGTAGACGGTCTCACCCTTGATGGCATACTGCACGTTGACCAGGCCGCGCACGCCCAGCGCCATCGCGATGCGGCGCGTGGTCTCGCGGAGCTTCGCCTGCAGGCTCTCACTAAAGCTAAACGGCGGGATGCAGGTCGCGGAGTCGCCAGAGTGAATACCGGCCTCCTCGATATGCTCCAGAATGCCGCCGATGTAGACCTCTTCGCCGTCGCACAGGCGTCGACGTCGGACTCGATTGCACCCTCCAGGAAGCGGTCCAGGTACACCGGGTAGTCGGGGCTAATGCGCGCAGCCTCGGCCATGTAATCGCGCAGATGCTCGGCATCGTAGGCGATCATCATGCCGCGGCCGCCCAGCACGTAGCTCGGACGCACCAGCAGCGGGTAGCCGATGTGCGCGGCCACGGCCTCGGCCTCCTCAAACGAGGTAGCCTGGCCCGCCGGCGGGTACATGATGCCCAGCTTATCGAGCAGAGCGGCGAAGCGCTCGCGGTCCTCGCAAAGTCGATGGCATCGGGCTTGGTGCCCATAATGTTCACGCCGCTCTCCTCGAGCATGCGCGCCAGCTTAAGCGGAGTCTGGCCGCCGAGCGTCACCACGACGCGTCGGGACGTTCAACATCGATGACGTCCATGACGTCCTCGTAGGTGAGCGGCTCAAAGTAAGGCGGTCGGACGTGTCGTAGTCAGTCGAGACGGTCTCGGGGTTGCAGTTGACCATGATGGTCTCGAAGCCGCGGGCCGCCAGCGCGTAGCTCGCGTGCACGCAGCAGTAATCGAACTCGATACCCTGACCAATGCGGTTGGGGCCGGCGCCAGGATCATCGCCTTGGGCTTGTCCGCCGGCGTGGTCTCGTCGGGAGCCACGCACTTCTTGGCATCCGCTCGTGCGGTAGATGTTCTCGTACGTCTTGTAGTGGTACTCCGTGGCGCTCGAGAACTCCGCAGCGCAGGTGTCGACCGTCTTCATGCTGGGGACCACGCCCAGACCCTTGCGGTAGGCGCGCACAAAGCGCTCGTCCGAGCCGGTCAGCGCGGCAATCTCGGCGTCGCTCGTACCATACTGCTTGAGCAGGCGCATCGCGTCGGCGTCAATGTCCTCCACACGCAGGCCGCGGACGCTCTCCTGGACCTGCACCATGTCGTTGATGCGGTTGAGGTACCACGGTCGATGCCGCAGATGGCATGGATACGCGCGACATCCCAGCCGCGGCGCAGGGCCTCGACCACAAAGAAAATGCGGTGCTCAGTCGGGGTTGCCACGGCCTGAGTGAGCTCATCGTCGCTCAGTTTGTCGGCGCCCTCCTTGCCACCGGCGCAGATACCCTGGTGACCGTCCTCCAGCGAACGCATGGCCTTGCCGAAGGCCTCCTCAAAGGTGCGGCCGATCGCCATGATCTCGCCCACGGCTTCATGCGCGTGGTGAGCGTGGGTCGGTACCCTTGAACTTCTCGAAGGCAAAGCGCGGCACCTTAACGACGCAGTAGTCAATCGTGGGCTCAAAGCAGGCGGGTGTGGCTTGGTGATGTCGTTGACAATCTCGTCGAGCGTATAGCCCACAGCCAGGCGCGCGGCAGCCTTAGCGATGGGGAAACCCGTGGCCTTGGAGGCCAGCGCGGACGAACGGCTCACGCGTGGTTCATCTCGATGACGATCAAACGACCGGTGTTGGGGTTCACGGCAAACTGCACGTTGGAGCCACCGGTCTCGACGCAATCTTCTCCAGAATGGCGAGCGAGGCCACGCGCATGCGCTGATACTCAAGGTCGGAAAGTGTCTGCGCCGGCGCCACGGTGATGGAGTCGCCGGTGTGCACGCCCATGGGGTCGAGATTCTCGATGGAGCACACGATGATGCCGTTGCCGGCGTGGTCGCGCATGACCTCCATCTCGTACTCTTTCCAGCCCTCGATGGACTCCTCGACCAGCACCTCGTGGGCGGGCGAGAGCTCCAGGCCCTGGCTCACGATGGAGACGAGCTCCTCGTGGGTGTGAGCGATGCCGCCGCCGGCGCCGCGAGAGTAAAGCTCGGACGCAGTACGCAGGGATAGCCCACGCGCTCGGCGATAGCTCGGCGTCGGTCACGCTGTAGGCATAGCCCGACGCGCGACCTCCAGGCCAATCTCGGCCATGGCCTCGTTAAAGAGCTTGCGGTCCTCGCCGCGCTCGATAGCGGCCAGGTCGCAGCCGATCATCTCGACACCGTACTTGTCGAGCGTGCCGTCTTTCGCCAGCTCAACGGCGGCGTTCAGACCGGTCTGGCCGCCAGCGTGGGCAGCAGCGCGTCCGGGCGCTCTTTCTTGATTACGCGCTCGATAAACTCGGCGGTGATGGGCTCGACATAGGTGCGGTCGGCAAGACCCGGGTCGGTCATGATGGTCGCCGGGTTGGAGTTGACCAGGATGACCTCAAAGCCATCCTCCTTGAGCACCTTGCAGGCCTGGGCGCCGGAGTAGTCGAACTCACAGGCCTGGCCAATAACGATGGGGCCCGAACCAATGACGAGGATGCGCTTGATGTCAGTACGTTTCGGCATGTTAGTTCTCCTCGGTCTCGGTCGCAACGGTCTCGGCAAAATTCCAGCCGGCAAGGCGGTCCTTCGCGGTGTCGATGTCCAGATAGTTCTCCTCGCCGTCCATGAGTCGCGTAAAGGCGGTAAAGAGATAGTGGCATCGGTGGGGCGGGCGAGGCCTCGGGGTGGTACTGGACCGAGAAGCACGGGGCGTCGAGCAGCTGGATGCCCTCGGCGGTGCCGTCGTTGAGGTTCACGTGCGTCAGGCGAATGCGGCCGAAGCGCTCGTTCATCACGACCGGCGCGATGCCGCGACGCACCCAGCGCGCAGGTCGCAGCGGCCGCATGCTCGGTCTCGCCGCCGGAAAGCTCCGGGATCAGTTTGCCAGACTGGGAACAACAGGCCAAAGCCGTGGTTTTGCGCGGTAATCTCCACGCGACGGCTCACCAGGTTCATAACCGGCTGGTTACCGCCACGGTGGCCGAATTTAAGCTTTTCCATTTGGGCGCCGCACGCCAAGCTGATCATCTGGTGACCAAGCAAATGCCAAAGACCGGCACCTTGCCGATTAGCTGCTGCACCTGCTCGTAGGTCTCCACCACGCATCGGGGTCGCCGGGGCCGTTGGATAAAAAGACGCCGTCGGGATTCATGTCGAGCACCTCACTCGCGGGCGTATCCCACGGCACGACAGTAAGGTCGCAGCCGGCACGGACCAGACCCTCCAGGATGCCGCGCTTGACGCCGCAGTCGTAGGCGACCACTTTGTGGCGGGCAGGAGCGGCAGGGGCAAGCGCAAAGTCATGCGTAGCGGCAGGTCGCACGCGGCAAAAGCGTGGGGCTCAGGCAGCTCACAGTCTTGACCAGGTTCTCGCCCACCAGCGTCGGCGCTGCGGCCAGACGCTCGGCAAGCTCGTCGACGTCAAAGACCTCGGTCGAGATAATGCCATCTTGGAGCCGTTGTCGCGCAGGTGGCGCACCAGGCTCGGGTGTCGACGCCCTCGATAGCGACGATGCCGTGGGCACGCAGGTACTCCGGCACGCTGACGGCCGAACGCCAGTTGGAAGGCGTGGCGCACATGTCGCGGACGATCATGCCGCGCATGGCAGGAGCGCTCGCAGGGCGAGCGGTATCACCGGGGAAGGCCGATTGGACGTCGGTCTCGTCGATGCCGTAGTTACCGATCTGCGGATAGGTCATGGTTACGATTTGGCCGGCATAGCTCGGGTCGTCATGACCTCAAAGTAGCCCTCAAGCGAGGTGTTGAAGCAGACCTCGCCGGTCGCGGTACCCTCGGCACCGCATGCACGGCCATAAAAAATGGTCCCATCCTCAAGGTACAGGATGCAGGGACGCAGGTGCTTGCTGGTTTTGGCTAGCATGCGCTGGCAAAGCTCACTGGGCGCGAAGGTGCGGGCAGCAGTGCCCGCAGTATGGTTGTTCGCCATAATTCTCCTTCCCGGTCTCTCCGGACCGGCTTAAAGGTTGGTAGTTAGGCCTTGCGGTATTTTAACCGCAAGTATGCGCCATGGCGTTAATTTCATCGAAATGTTTACGAAATGATAATTATGACTTTCTATGCATAATGATTTTTCTAGGACGGGGATTAAAAATCATCCCGCGTGGGCTTGTAACTCACGCGATGGTGGCGTCTTATTTATCCTGCTCCAGCAGATCGGACGGTGTGCGATCGGGCTTGCCGCCGCGGAAAATCTCGCGGCCATGCAGACGATGCTCCAGGTCACGTTCGGCCTTTTCCTCGTCAATCTTGGTCTGGCTCACCGACGGGTCCTCAATCAGCGACGACACCGAGTTCACCTGCTTTTGGATGCGCTCGGAAATCGTGTCGTCCATGCTCACGATACGCATCTTCCAGTCGATGCTCGTGGCATTTGACGAGCTCTTGGTCCACACGAACGTCAAAATGGCGCTCTGATGGCCCCGTGCGGGAAACATGCCAAAGAAAGAGTCGTGCTGGATATTGCTGTCCTCATCGATATAGGCATGCACGTTGTACACCACGCGGTCGATCTTATCGTTGAGCAACGCGTTGGTCGCAAGTGCCGCAGCCTGAATCTGCCGTTGGACAGCAGCTCGAGCTCGTTGGCAGACGATGTGTCCAACACCGTTACCTCAACCGTGCCCGTACGTTCATCGGCTTCATCGACGGTAAAGTCGAGCGGGAACTGCGTAAAACCGTTGCCCCACTCGAGTCCGCCCTTCAGTGCTGTAGAAACGGTATCGACCGAAACGCTCTCGGACAGGTTGGCTGTGTTCAGGCGGCGCATCACACCGTAGCCGATCTGCATGCCCACGATCAACACCAGAATGCCGATAACTACGGCCATGGCGGTCTTCGTAATGGCATGGCTCACCTGCGAGCCGAAGGGTCGTCCTCGGACAGCGGGTCGATCTGCTTTGTCTGGCTTGCGCGATCTTCGCTGCGAAGCTGCGCCAGCGCCGCCTTGTCGCCGCGCTTTGCCGCAGCCTCTTTTTCGCGCATGCGCTCGGTGCGCTTTTTGGCAAGCGTCGGATCCAAACGCCGGATGCGTCGATCTCGGAGAATAACTCCGTCACTTCTTCCGGAGTCAAAGGGTTCTTCTCAGCCATATACTTCCTGTCATATCAATCAGTCGAGCTCGTGCGCACGCGCACCTTCGAACTGCATTCGATAGTAACGGGCATAGGTGCCGCCACGGGCGAGAAGCTGCTCATGCGTACCACGTTCCACAACGCGACCATGCTCGACGGTCGCAATCTCGTCGGCATGTTTAATGGTCGAGAGACGGTGGGCGATGATGATCGTGGTGCGACCACGCGCCAGGCGCTCGAGCGACTCCTGCACCGCCTCCTCGCTCTCGTTATCCAAGGCGCTCGTCGCCTCGTCCAGGATCAGGATCTTGGGGTTCTTGAGAAACACACGCGCAATGGCTACGCGCTGCTTCTGGCCGCCCGAAAGACGGCTGCCGCGCTCGCCCACGACCGTGTCGTAGCCCTGCGGCAGCGACTCAATGAAGGCATCGATATTGGCGCGGCGGGCGGCCTCGGCGACTTCCTCTGCCGTGGCGCCTGGCTTGCCGTAGGCGATGTTCTCGCCAATCGTACCGTCAAACAGATAGACATCCTGCTGCACCAGCCAATGGCGCGGCGCAGACTCTGTTGCGTCACGTCGCGCACGTCTTGGCCGTCGATGCTGACGGATCCAGCAGCCACGTCGTAAAAGCGCGGCAGCAGCGAACAGGTCGTAGACTTGCCGCCGCCCGAGGGGCCAACCAACGCAATGGTCTGTCCGGGCTTGATGGACAGATCCATATGGTCGATAACAGGCGTCCGTCGGCGCCGCCATCGCCCAACTCAACATCCTCGTAGCTAAAGCACACGTCGCGATATTCAACCGCGCCAGCCGTCACCTGCAGGTCCGCGGCATCCGGCTTATCCTGGATATCCGGAGCGGTCGAAAGCACCTCGTCCATGCGCTTAAAGCCGGCGATGGCCTTCTGATACGTCTCAGCCGAGTTCACAAGCGTCTCGAGCGGGGTGCAGAACAGCGAAATGTAGAGCGCGAAGGTTGCCATATCGACTGGCTGCAGTTGGCCTTGCGCCACCAGCCAACCACCCAGCAGCACCACGATCACGTACAACACGCCCGAGAGCAGGCCATACGTCGCAGTGTAGACGCCCATGGCGTGATACATATTCTCCTTGGACGAAAGATAGCGGTCGTTAGAGGCGCGGAACTTGGAGCGCTCAGCTTCCTCGTTCGCAAAACTCTTGACCACGCGCATGCCTGCCAGCGAATCCTGCAGCTGAGCATTAATACCGCTGATCTTTTTGCGGTTGTCGCTAAAGACCTCGCGCATGCGCATGTTCTGCCAAAACATGATGACCGCAAACACCGCCGTCACCACGGCCATAGCAAGCGCCAGCACCGGGGCAATAGCAAAGAGAATCACAAACGAGCCGACGATCTCGATGCCGCAGATGATAATCCACTCGGGCACGTGGTGTGCCGCCTCGCAGATATCGAACAGGTCGTTGACCACGCGGCTCATCATGTCACCCGAGCTGTTGCGATCGAAATACGCAAAGCTAAAGCGCTCGTACTGATCGAACAGGTCCTCGCGCATCTTGGACTCCATGCGCGCGCCCATCACGTGGCCCCAGTAACTCACAAAGTAGCGACAGGCGCAACGGATGGCATACATCAGCACCAGACCAACCGCGATCATACCGAGCGCCTGCATAATAGCAGCCTGACCCTGGGTAAAGAGCCCACCAGTCAGATTGCGCAGAATAATAGGAAACGCCAGGTCGATGGCGGCAAGCACCAGGCGCAAACAGTATCGGCAACAAAAAGCCCCATCTGGGGCTTGTAATACGAAAGAAACCTCTTCAGCATAATCACCTTACGCGGTTTTACCAAACCGCGTTTCGTCTCGACGCTGCAAGTGCTCCATTTGGACAATCTGGCCTTCAATCGTCGGTCGCGTATATCCATACGCTTCCCTCCTCTTTTAGGCCACCTTGTCTCAAATGGAGCACTTTCGCTGACTTACACAAACCAGCGAGGTCATAACCCCGCTTCAACAAAGCAACTGCTCGTTACAGCTCAGAACCACCCAAGCGATGCGCGATGCTATCGCAGGCCAAGGCGCCTACGACGGTCTTGGCGTCTTCGATCTTGCCGTCGAGCACGGCGTCGATCAGCTCGTGCAGCGGCACGAGGTCCACGTTGACGAACTCGTCATCATCGGGGTCGGGTGCATCAAACTCGAGCTTGGTTGCCAGGTAGATGTGAATGATCTCGTCACAGAAGCCGCAGGTCGTGACGATCGACGTCAAAAAGCGAATGCGACCGGCCCTAAAGCCCGTCTCCTCGTGCAGCTCACGCTTGGCGCAATCGAGCGGGTCCTCGCCTGGATCGAGCTTACCGGCGGGAATCTCGACCGTCACGCGGTCGATGGCGGTGCGGTACTGACGCACCAGTACGATCTTGCCGCTCTCGGTCAGTGCCACAACGGCCGCCGCACCCGGATGGCGAACGATATCGCGGGCGCTGCGGTGACCGTTGGGCAGCTCAACCTCAAGACGGTGGACGTCGAGGATCTTGCCCTTCCAGGCGCACTCCTCCGAAAGAATCTTCTCGTGCAGCTCGGCATCGTGCGGTTCGTCGTCGCCCAGCACCAGCACCGGCTCGTCAGCGACCTCGCCACCAGGCTCGCCCTCGGCGTGCCCATACATGCGGCTGTCCTCTTCGACGATCTGCGCGTCCACGAGCTCTTCGTTCTTCTCGTCCATCCGTCTCATTCCTCTCGGATTTTAGGCATCCCAGGCGTCGCGGCCACGCAGCGCGCGCAGGCCGATGTCATGACGCAGAGTCTTGCCCTCAAAATCAATCTTCTCGCAGGCCTCGTAGGCAAGGTTGCGAGCGTTCTCGAACGTGTCGCCCAGCGCAGTCACGGCAAGCACTCGGCCGCCGTTGGTCACGAGCTGACCATCCACCACGGCGGTGCCGGCATGGTACACAGTCACGTTCTCCATGGCCTCGGCGTCGGCAATGCCGGTGATGACTTTGCCCTTCTCGTAGCTGCCAGGATAGCCCGCGCTCGTCAGGACAACGGCCACGGCCCACTCGTCGCGCCAGTCGAGCTCAATCTGATCAAGCTCGCAGTTGGCGCAGGCGAGCATAACCTCGACCAGGTCGTTCTTGAGGCGCGGCAGCACGACCTGCGTCTCGGGGTCGCCAAAGCGGGCATTAAACTCCAGCACCTTGGGGCCGGCGGGCGTGAGCATAAAGCCGCCGTACAGGCAGCCGCGGTAGTCGATGCCCTCGGCGGCGAGCTCTGCCACGGTCTGCTCCATGACCTTCACCATGGTGGCGTGCTCCTCGTCGGTTACGATGGGCACCGGGCTGTAGACGCCCATGCCGCCGGTGTTGGGGCCCTTGTCGCCCTCGAGCGCGCGTTTGTGGTCCTGCGAGGTGGCCATGGGGCGCACGGTCTTGCCGTCGGTAAAGGCAAGCAGCGAGCACTCGGGACCGGTCAGCATCTCCTCGATAACCACCGTGTTGCCGGCATCGCCAAAGGTGCCGCCAAAGCACTCGCGCACGGCCTCTTCGGCCTGCTCGAGCTCAGTCGCCACGATAACGCCCTTGCCTGCGGCCAGGCCGTCGGCCTTCACGACCAGCGGGGCGCCCTGCTCACGCACGTAGGCGAGAGCCGAAGCTCGTCGGTAAATGAACCATAGGCTGCCGTTGGGATACCGGCGCGCTCCATGAGCTGCTTGGAGAACAGTTTGGAGCCCTCCATCTGGCGCCCTCGGCACCCGGGCCAAAGCAGGGAATACCCGCCGCGCG
>ENA-OQCN01000101-OQCN01000101.1-human-gut-metagenome-genome-assembly--contig:-NODE-101-length-39388-cov-3.385828_pt1 | contig 39388 bp, 62 predicted proteins | sample MGYA00242497_ERZ504576 | MGnify/ENA primary metagenome ERZ504576 (study PRJEB26092, sample SAMD00036296) | human gut metagenome | host: Homo sapiens | study: EMG produced TPA metagenomics assembly of...
TCAACTTCTATGAGGTGGACAACTGCTATTTTGTGGATCTGCCCGGCTATGGCTATGCAAGGTCAGCAATGCGGACCGCGAGCGCTGGGATGACCTCATCAACAGCTATTTTGAGGCTCCCCGGCATCATACCCTGCTGGTGCAGCTCATCGACTGCGCCATGCCCCCAGCGCAGATGACCTGCAGATGCTGAAGTATCTGCACTACCATCAGATCCCCTTTGTTGTGGCATTGACCAAAGCCGATAAGCTCAAAAAGAGCCAGCTGGCCAAGACACAGGAGGATTTTGAAAAGGTCTGCCTGCCCTATGGCTGTCAGAAGGTGGTGCTGACCAGCGGCGAGAACGGCTACGGCATCCCGGAGCTGCAGGCGGTGTTGAACGAGGCTGTGGCGGCGGAGTTCACCGATGACGAGGAAGCGGAGTAAACCATGGCCTACAATGAATTTGCCTATTTCTATGATGAATTCAACGGCGAAGCCGACTATGATGCCCTCTATGAGCAGATCCGGCAGGAGCTGAATGCCCACGATATCCGGGATGGTATTCTGGCCGATCTGGGCTGTGGAACAGGGGAGCTGACTCTGATGCTGACCCAGGCGGGCTATGATATGATCGGCATCGATCAGTCCGAGGAGATGCTCTGTGTTGTGCGGGATAAGGCGGAACAGCTGGGCCTTTCCGGCAAGCTGCTGCTTTTGCAGCAGGATCTGCTCAAGCTTGACCTCTACGGCACCATCCGGGGCGCGGTGTCTACCTTCGACACCTTCAACCACATCCCAGACCTGGATACCGCCATTGCCAACGCGGCTTTTTTCATGGAAGAGGGCGGCGTGTTCCTCTTTGATATGAACACTCCCTACAAGCACCAGAAGGTGCTGGGGGAGAATGTATTTACCTTTGAGGAGGAGGATGCTGCCTGCGTCTGGCGCAACCACTATCACCCTGCGGACCGCCGGGTGGAGATCACGGTGGACATCGACTACCGCGAGACCGGCGAACACTTCCATGAACAGTTCTATGAATATACCTACGACCTGGATACCATCCGAGCTGCGTTGGAAAAGCACGGCTTTGTGCTGGAAAAGGTCTGCGACGGTGAGAGCTTCGGCCCCCTGACCGAAGAGAGCGAGCGCTATTTCTTCTGTGCCGTCAAGCAGTATACCCAATTGGAGGAAAAAGAAAATGTCTAATCTGATCCGCGGTATTTCTGAAAACGGCGGTGTTGTGTTCTGCGGTGTGGACTCCACTGAGATCGTCCGCACGGCCGAGCAGCTGCACCACACCAGTGCGACCTGCAGCGCAGCCCTGGGCCGCCTGCTCACCGGTGCGTCCCTGATGGGCTCCATGCTCAAGGACGATGGCGATTCCATTACGCTGCGTGTGGCGGGTGGCGGCCCCACCGGCACGGTTGTTCCTGTACCGATGGCACCGGCAATGTCAAGGGCTGCATCGACCACCCGCTGGTAGAGCTGCCTCTGAAAGCAAACGGCCATCTGGATGTGGGCGGTGCTGTGGGCAAAAACGGCGTGCTGACTGTCATCCGTGACAACCGCCTGCAGAAAGAACCCACTGTGGGCCAGGTGCCGCTGGTCTCCGGCGAGATCGCCGAGGATCTGACCAGCTACTATGCTTACAGCGAGCAGGTGCCTACCGTCTGCGCTCTGGGTGTGCTGGTGGATACTGACCTGACCATTGCCTGCGCGGGCGGCTTCCTGCTGCAGCTGCTGCCCGGTGCCACCGATGCCGAGATCACCCAGCTGGAGCAGAACATCGCCGCAATGCCTTCCGTCACTGAACTGCTTCGGGAAGGCAAGACCCCCGAGGATATGATGAACCTTGCACTGGCAGGCTTCAACCCCAATGTTCTGGATGAGCGCGAGGTGCAGTACAAGTGTGACTGCAGTGAAGAGCGTACCGAGGAAATGCTGCTGAGTCTGGGCCGCAAGGAGCTGGAAAAGCTCCGGGACGAGGACCCTGACTGCGAGGTCGTCTGTCATTTCTGCCACACCAAGTATCACTTTGACTTGAATAAGTTGGTAGAAAAGGCCGCCTACAAAAAGGAAAAGGCCGAAACGCAGGAACCGGAAGCCTGAGATGGAAAGTTATTACACGCCTTGCAAAGAATTTGATGCCTGCAATGAACTGATTGAGCGCTACTGGAAAACGGGTCAGTATGAACAATGTTTTCGAGGGCATTTACAACTTGCAGAGAAGGGGTATCCGCTGGCAGAATGCCAAGTAGGATATTTTTACTTGGAAGGCATCGGTGTCCAGAAAAATTTAGAAAAAGCTTTTTATTGGACGGAACGCGCCGCACAACATGGCGACCGTGATGCACAGTTCAATCTTGGCTGGTTCTATGAAAATGGAATTGTTGTGCCGAAGGATTTGAAATGGGCAGAACGGTGGTATGTTCGGGCGGCAAGTCAACGACAAAAGGAAGCACTTGAAAAAATTAAAAAGATTAAATAAGCAAAACAGCCCGGAGCGAAAAACTCCGGGCCGTTTTCAGGTGCAGATGTCAGCGATGATGGTGTAGACCACCCGGTAATGCAAGGTGTCATTCTCGGTTGTAACATCTACTTTCTGCGCCACAAATTCTGCGTCCGGGTAATCATTTTGCAAGGCCTGTAAGCCATGCAGACGGGTCAGTGCGCTGGCTTCATCCTCTGAGAAATGAACTTCATTTTCTGCCTGTTCGTAATAGGTGGTTTCCTCGACGGAAAGCGGGAACATCAGCCCCAGAAGCTCCGGCTGAAGATGCCGTGTGACCGCCGTGGAATCGTCCGCAGGGGAGAAAAGGGAAGGCAATGGGAACACCCGCCCGGCAAGGAAAAGCCTTCGCTGAACGACAGCGTTCCCAGTCAGCTGGTATGTGGCAGCCGTCAGCGGAAGCTCTTCTGCAAACTCCCACTCGAACTGCGCCCGGACGCTTCCGGCGGCAGGCTGAAAGATCAGCGTGCCGTCCCGTTCAGCCCGGGCAGTGCCGATGAGTCCCTGACCTTTTTCCACTGCCTGCCCGGGAACCACCAGCATCGTCCCGCTGATAAGGTTTGTGTTGACCACCGTGCCTGCAGCCTTTGCCCGCAGGCCATGGAGCGTTCCGGCGGCGATCTCCGGTACCGGTTTGGCTTCTGCCGCTTCCAGTACCAGCCGCCCATCCAGAAAATTCAGGCTGACCCACGAGAACTCACCGCTTTGCAGCAGAGCATATTCCCCGGCGGTAAGTTTTTCCTGCGTGACGATACTGCCCGGCATCAAGGAAACGGTTCCCGCAGCACGGAAGCTGCCCGCGCCTGCTGGCCGGTCGTCAAGCCGGAAGCATCCACGGCCCAGACAAGGCCCTGTGACCAAAGCAAAAACGGCACAAACAGCAAAAGCCCGGCCCACAGCCCCCGCCGCCGGAGGTAGGGCCGCAGGAGAAAAAACAGACCGGTCTTTTTCCGGATGCGCAGATGCACCCGCCGCTTGCGGGCAAGTTTTGCCAGCCGGAGGTAACGCCATGCTGCACATCGGGCTGTAAAGCCGCCGGGAGCAGGGAAGATGTCGGTGAGGTGCAGGCCTGTCCGTGCAGCTTCGGAGAGCAGGCCATCGGTATCACCGTTCCGGGCAGAAAATGCTGCCCCGGCCCAAAGCTGTAAGATGCTGCATCCCTCCCTAACTGCTGGAAAAATCTGTGCGTAAAAACCGCCCCCGCAGGGTAATTCGGTGAGCGGCCAGCGTTTCGATTCTAAGCCCGTCCCCATACACGGTGAACAGTCCGCCCGCAAATTCCAGGCAGAGCCTGCCCTCTTCATAGGTGCGCACCCTGCGGAAGTGCTCGATCTCCATCACACCGCCGCTCAGATAGACAGAGGGCTGGCCGTAAAAGCCCCGGGGAGGCTGGCGCAGCATCCGGCCAAACCAGCCGCGCAGGGAGAGCCGCCCGGTTTTCTGCTGTTTCACACCCGCTCCCTCCCCGCCGGGCAAAACTGCGCCCCGTATCACATATATATGGAACCGGAGGGCGTGTGTATGAATCGGCTTTTCAGATGGGATCAGACGGGTTTGTTTTTGCTGGCACTGGCGGCAGGGATTCTGCCGTTTGCAGTGCCGGAGGTTTGTGCCGCTGCTCTGCGGGAAGGCTGACCCTCTGCAGCGGGCCGCTGCTGCTCTCGCTGTTCCCGTTTCTCGTGGTATCGCGCTTACTCATCCAATGCCCGGAAAGCGACCTGCTGGCCCTGCCGTTCCGGTTGGCGGCGTGGGGCATCGGCATCCGCACACCCTGTGCGGCACGGGTGCTCTGCATCGGGTTCCTGGGTGGTTTTGCACCAGCGGCCAGTGCAGCGGCGCAGGCAGTCAGGACCGGTCAGCTTACGGCGGAGGAAGCGGATGCCCTGCTGCCGGCCTGTATCTGTTCCGGGCCATCCTTTGTGGTGCTGACGGTAGGGCAGAGCCTGCTGGGCAGTGCAGAGCTTGGCGTGCTGCTGTTTGCGTCACAGATCACCGCAAACTATCTGACTGCGCCCTGCTGAACCGGTTTGCAGGAGTGCATTCAGTCGAACAGGAATCTGCAGCGCAAGCATCCCCTGCACCGCCGCGGTTGGATGAAATCCTGGCCGATGCTGCCATAACGTATTGCAAGCTCTGCGGGTTTATCCTCTTTTTCCGGTTGCTGGCCGCCGGAGCAGGGGCTCTTTTGCCTACCGGTGCGGGCACACTCTGTGCCATTCTGCTGGAGGTCTGCTCCGGCTGTGACCTGGCTTCCCGTACCGGACAGTGGGGGAGCCTGCTCTGCTGTGCGGCACTGAGTGTGCAGGGGCTTTCAGTGCTGCTGCAGGTGCGCACCATCTGCCCGCCGGAAATGACCCTGCGCCCGCTTTATCGGGCCAGGATGCTCCATCTGCCGCTTTCATTGGCCCTGTTCTATCTGCTGCTGCCGGGCGGGGAGGCGGATGTGTTCAGCACCCTGCCTGCCCGGGTCCTTTTGATGCGGCGGGTGCCGCCGGATTGTGCCCTGCTCGTTTTTGCAGTGTGTTGTATGGCAGCCTGCACTTTGCGCAGTGGAATCCGTCAAGTTGAACAGAAACAGATGGCAAGAAATGCAGGTGGGTGTTGTATAAATTCCAAAACTTTGCTATAATAAGACGTAAGCATTCAATGACAGGGAAGCTTCCCTGAACAGATGGAAATAAAATAAATGAGCACACGCTTATTTTAGATGGAGGACCATAGAATGGATTTACAGAATATGGATCTTAAGGGCGGGAGCTGCAAATTTCCACCGAGGTCATCGGCAAGATCGCACGCTGTGCTGCACTGGAAGTGGACGGTGTGTCCGAGGTCTCCTGCGGCAAGCAGAACAAAAAGGTCAAGGAGCTGCTGGCTGCTGCCAGCATCCAGCCCCCTGTTACCGTGGAGATGCGGGACGGCACCGCAGAACTGACCCTGAATCTGGTGGTCAAGTTTGGTGCAAAGATCCCTGCTGTGGCCGAAAAGGTACAGGAGAATGTCAAGTCCGCTGTTCAGAACATGACCAATGTCACGGTAAGCCGTGTGAACCTTGTCATTGCCGGCCTTGCGGCTGAGGAACAGGAATAAAAAGTAGAAGAGGAAGATTATGGAAAATATTTTGCCCCGTCGTGAAGCCCGTGAGAATGCGTTCCTGCTGGCTTTTTCCCAGACCTTTGGTGATGTGCCCCTGCAGGAAGCACTGGATACGAACAACGAGTGTGGGGAAGAGCGTCCTGTGGATGTGTTCGGCCAGCGCCTGCTGAGTGCTATTACAGCCACTCTGCAGAGGTGGATGACCTCATCCGTGACCATCTGCGCAACTGGACCATGGAGCGCCTGCCCCGTGTCAGCCTGACTGTCCTGCGTCTGGCTCTGGCTGAGATGCTGTATGGCGACGAGCGTAAGCCCGGTGTTGTCATCAATGAGGCTGTGGAGCTGACCAAGAAATACGGCGCAGATGAGGACTATCAGTTCGTGAATGGTCTGCTGGGTGCTGTTGCCCGTGAGCAGGGTTTGGATACGGAGCCGGTGGAGTCGGAAGAACAGTGAACCACTATACGCTGGGCATCGACACAAGCAACTATGCAACCTCTCTGGCGGTTTTTCACACAGCCGGAGAGGTTGTTTGCGCAAAGAAACGTTTTCTGCCGGTCAAGGAGGGCCAACTGGGCCTGCGGCAGAGTGATGCGCTCTTCCACCATACCGCGGCTCTGCCCGAGATGTTGGAGGAGCTTGGCCGGGAGTTTAATTTGACCCAAATCTCGGCAGTGGGCGTTTCCCAGAAGCCGCGCCCCGTGGAGGGAAGCTACATGCCCTGCTTCCTGGCGGGTGTCAGCGCGGCCACAGCCTTTGCGCAGGCCCGGGGCATCCCGCTCATCCATACCACCCATCAGCAGGGGCACGCGGCGGCAGCGCTGTTTGCAGCAAAAGGGGAAGAGCTCTTCCGCCAGAAAGTGCTGCTCTTCCACATCTCAGGCGGTACAACGGATCTTCTGCTCTGCAATGAGGTAAAGGAGATCACCACACTGGGCACCAGCACCGACCTATACGCTGGGCAGGCGGTGGATCGTGTGGGGGTCAAGCTGGGGTTTGGCTTCCCGGCAGGTGTGGAAGTTTCCCGTCTGGCTGCCTTGTGTGAGGAACCCATTAAGCCCAGATCCAGCGTGAAGGGGATGCAGTGCAGTCTTTCGGGGCTGGAAAATCAGTGCAATGCCCTGCTGAATGAGGGCAAAACCCCGGAGTATGTCTGCAAATACTGCCTGCTCTGTGTGGCAGACACCGTGGTCAAAATGACAAAAGCCGCCCAGAAGGAATACCCCGGCCTGCCGGTGGTCTGTGCGGGCGGTGTGATGAGTAGTGATATCATCCGCGCCTGGGTGCAGCAGCGCCTTCCGCAGGTGTATTTCGTGCCCGGGCAGTATTCCAGTGACAACGCCATCGGCGTGTCCATTCTTGCCGCACAGGGGGCTGGATTATGGCTGAAGTGATCTCAGTCTCGGCCCTGAACCGGTACGTCAAGAATCTGCTGGACGTGAATGATGTTCTGTTCGATCTGGCCCTGCGGGGCGAGATTGCCAACTTTGTGCAGACGCCCGGAGCGGGCACTGCTACTTTTCCCTGCGGGACGAAGCCGCCAGCGTCAGGGCTGTGATGTTCCGCTCCGATGCGCGGCGGCTGAGTTTCCAGCCCGAAGAGGGTATGAAGGTGGTGGTGCGCTGCCGTGTGACCCTCTACGAGCGGGACGGTGCGTTTCAGGTCTATGTCAACGACATGTTTCCGGACGGCATCGGCTCGACACAGTTGGCCTTTGAACAGCTGAAGGCAAAACTGGACAAAGAAGGACTGTTTGCTCCGGAGCACAAAAAGCCGCTGCCCCGGTTCCCGCAGTGTATCGGCCTTGTTACCAGCAAGACTGGTGCTGCACTGCAGGATATCCGCAATGTTATCGGTCGGCGCTGGCCCGCAGTGCGTCTGCTGCTGGCTCCTGTGAATGTGCAGGGCTTTGAAGCGGCAGAGGAGATCGCCGATGCCATTACCCGGCTGGACAAAAGCGGGCGGGTGGACGAGATCATTGTAGCGCGCGGCGGCGGAAGCGGGAGGACCTGTGGGTGTTTAACGCCGAGGTCATTGCCCGGGCAGCTTACCGCTGCAAAACGCCCCTCATCAGCGCCATTGGTCACGAGATCGATTTTACGATCCTGGATTTTGTGGCAGATCAGCGCGCGCCCACGCCCTCAGCGGCGGCAGAGCTTGCTGTGCCTGACCGTGCCGAACAAGGACGGAAATTATGCACTTTGGAAGAAAATATTCACAATTGTATCCAATTTAAGCTGAGTTTATGTTATAATAGGCTGGAACAGACCGAACAGCTGCTTTCCCGTGCTGGTGTACAGGCAGCGCTGGAGGAGCGTGCTGCCCGCCTGGATACTCTGGCCGGGCGGCTGCAAACTGCCGCCAGAGGTAAGCTGCAGGCTGGAGAGCTGCGTCTGAAGCATACGGCAGCACTTGCCGCATCCCTGAACCCCTACGGTGTGCTGGCCCGCGGCTATGCCATGGTGCAGGACAATAGGGGGAGGATCTGCACGCCGGATGCACTCCGGCCCGGGCAGACCTGTAAACTCCGGGGCACGGAACACCGCGTGACCTGCACGGTCAACACAGTGGAGGAACTGGATGAGAGCACCCAAAAGCTTTGAGGATGGAATGACCCGGCTGGAAGCCATCCTTGAACAGATGCAGCAGCCGGAAACAACGCTGGCGGAATCGGTCAAACTCTATGCCGAAGCCGCATCCCTGATGGATTATTGTAACGGTACGCTGGAAAAGGCCACGCTGCAGCTGGATGAGATCGACGCACAGCGGGCCCCCCGGCCGGATGCCGCACATTAAGGAGGAAGTTTCATGGATTACGCGAAGCAGTATCAAGAGTATCTTGCCCGGGCAAATCAGGCACTGGAAAAGGCCTGCGAGATTTTTTGCCCGAGGAATCTGAGGTCTGCCGGGCTGCCCGTTACAGCCTGCTGGGCGGCGGCAAACGCATCCGCGCGGTGCTGGTTCTGGCCGTGTGCGATATGCTCAACGGCAGCGCTGAAGCAGCCGAGCAGTTTGCGGCGGCGGTCGAGATGCTACACTGCTATTCTTTGATCCATGATGACCTGCCCTGCATGGACAACGATGACCTGCGCCGGGGCAAGCCCAGCTGCCACAAGGCCTTTGGTGAATCCACTGCCATGCTGGCCGGCGATGTACTGCTGACCGAGGCGTTCAACGTGGTCGCAAATGCGCCGCTTCGCCCATTGTCAGTGTGCGGGCGCAAGGGCCTTGGGCGCTGGTGCGGGCAGCCATGGCATGGTTTACGGGCAGGAGCTTGACCTGAAATGTGAGGCACTGGCTGCCACCGAGGAGCAGCTGCGGTTGATCCACCGGAACAAGACCGGTGCGCTCATCAATGCTGCTGTTCAGATGGGTGCTGCCGCTGCTCAGGCCAATGAGACCCAGTGCAAGGAGCTGGAGGACTATGCCTTCGGTATTGGTCTGGTGTTCCAGATTGTGGATGATGTGCTGGATGTGACCAGCACCGCCGAACAGCTGGGCAAACCCATTGGCAGCGACAGTGAGAACGGCAAGACCACCTTTGTGACCTTGTATGGGGCCGAGGGTGCCATGGAGCTGGCAAAAAACTGAACAACGAGACCTGCGCCTCCCTGCACGCGGAATTTGGCGAAAAGGCCGCTTTCCTGGAGCAGCTGGCAAAAGAGCTGCTGGTGCGCCGCAGCTGATCCGAAAAAATAAGAAGGTGGAACTACCATGCAATTTATCCATAGCGTCCTGACGTTCAATGAGATCCTTACAGTATCCCTGTTGTCCTGGTTTGTGGCGCAGGTGCTCAAGACCATCATCAACTTTGTCCTGCTGGGCAGGTTCCAGCTGGAGCGGATGTGGGGCGATGGCGGTATGCCCAGTGCCCACAGCGCCACGGTAACGGCCATGGTCATTGCTACGGCACGCAGCGAGGGCATCCATTCGGCTATCTTTGCGGTGGCCGCAGTTGTTGCCATCATCACCATGCACGATGCTATGGGTGTACGCCGCGAGACCGGCGAGCAGGCCAAGGTGCTGAACAAGATGCTGGAGCAGTGGATCGAAGTGACCGAGAAAAACAATCCCTTCCTGCAGAATATGCACCTGAAAGAGATGGTCGGTCACACTCCGCTGCAGGTTATGGCCGGTTTTGCACTGGGTATACTGGTCGGCTTCCTTTATCCTATGGGCCTCTGAGCGCCCCATTTCAAAACGTGAGAAGGACGTGAATCTATGAATTCGCCTTTGCTGGAGAAAATCTCTCAGCCCAGCGATCTGAAAAAGCTGTCCAGTCAGCAGACCGTGCAGCTTTGCGCAGAAATCCGTGAATTTCTTCTGGATAACGTATCAAAGACCGGCGGCCATTTGGCATCCAATCTGGGTGCTGTGGAGCTGACGGTGGCTCTGCACCGGGTGCTGACCACCCCCACGGATGAGATCGTGTTTGATGTAGGCCATCAGTGCTATACCCACAAGCTGCTGACCGGCCGCCGCGAGGGCTTTGCCAAGCTGCGGCAGCTGGATGGCATTTCCGGTTTCCCGAACCCCAACGAAAGTGAGCATGATGCTTTTATTGCCGGTCACGGCAACACCGCGCTCTCGCTGGCTGTGGGCATTGCCTGGGCCAAAAAGCTGCGGGGCGAGCCGGGACAGGTGGTTGCCCTCATTGGCGATGGTGCCTTTACCGGCGGTATGGTCTACGAGGGGATGAACAATATCGGCGGGCTGGACAATCTGCTGGTCATCCTGAACGACAACAAGATGTCCATTTCCAAGAATGTGGGCGCGTTGTCCCGCTACCTGAGCCATCTGCGCACCACCAGCCGCTATTACGATGCCAAGGAAAATGTGCGTTCCTTTCTGGATAGCGTGCCTGTCATCGGACCGCCGCTGAAATCTGCGATCCAGAACAGCAAGGCCATGGTGCGCAGGGCAATGTACCACTCAACCATGTTTGAGGATATGGGCTTCCACTATTATGGTCCTTTTGATGGTAACAATGAGCCGGAACTTGAAGGAATCCTGCGCGATATCCACAGGCAGCCCGGCCCCCATTTCCTGCATGTCGTGACCAAGAAAGGCAAGGGCTATGCCCCGGCTGAGAGCAACCCCGGTAACTTCCACGGTGTTTCGACCTTTGATCTAGTCAACAGCATCCCAGACCCTGAGGTGGCTCCAAAGGAGTCTTTCTCGACGGTGTTCGGCAATGTTCTGAACAAGGAGGGTGCAGAAAACCAGAAGATCTGTGCCATCACGGCCGCAATGAAGTATGGTACGGGCCTGCAGTTCTTTGCACACACCCACCCCAAGCGTTTCTTTGATGTGGGTATGGCAGAGCAGCATGCCGTGACCTTTGCAGCGGGCCTTGCCAGCCAAGGAATGCTGCCGGTGGTCTGCATCTACTCCACCTTCCTGCAGCGTTCCTATGACCAGATCATCCATGATGTGAACCTGCTGAAGGAGAACGTTGTCCTTGCCGTCGACCGCGCCGGTTTTGTTCCGGCAGACGGCGAGACCCATCAGGGAATCTTTGACCCGGCCTTCCTCAGTCAGGTGGGGATCCCGGTCTATTCGCCCTCCAACTATGCCGAGCTGCGGTACTGGCTGCCCATCTTGCTCAGTGATGAGATGCATGGCCCCCGGGCAATCCGGTATCCCCGCGGTGGTGAGAGCGCAGCACTGGCGCAGTTTGGCTGTTCCGGCAGAGAATATGACCGGCTCTATACCGCCCCTGATGCCAAGGCTGTAATGGTCAGTTACGCCGACGAAGTCGAGGATGCGCTGACTGCGGCGAAGCTTCTGGGCAAAGAAAATGTTCCCTGTGATGTTTATAAGCTTGTAAGTTATATCCCTTTACACCCGAGCTTGTTTCTGAAATTTCAAGATATGACGTTGTTTTGTTCGCAGAGGAATGCGTAGCCTGCGGCGGCATCGGTGAGCATCTGGAAACGGCTCTGCGGAAAGCAGGCTGGCAGGGTGCTTATATCCACCGTGGTGTGGAGGATGTGCGTCTGCCCCATGCGACGGTTCCGCAGATCAAGCAGAGCACCGGCCTGGATGCAGAACATCTGGCACAGGCCATCCGTACATGGAAAGGAGCAGAATCTTGAAGATTCGTTTGGATCAATATTTGGTTCAGCATGGTCTGATCCAGAGCCGTGAGCGCGCCAAGGCGATGATCATGTCCGGCGTGGTCTTTGTCAACGAACAGAAGGTAGACAAAGCCGGTGAGATGGTCAAAGAGGATGCCAAGGTGGAGGTGCGCGGCCATGATATCGGTTATGTCAGCCGCGGCGGCCTGAAACTGGAAAAGGCGATGCAGTGTTTTCCGCTGACCCCCAAGGGCAAAGTCTGCATGGACATTGGCGCATCCACCGGCGGCTTTACCGACTGTATGCTGCAAAATGGTGCAGTCAAGGTCTACGCAGTGGATGTGGGCTACGGTCAGCTGGCATGGAGTCTGCGCACCGATGAGCGGGTGGTCAATATGGAGCGCACAAACATCCGCAACGTGACCCTTGACCAGCTGGCAGAGCCAATCGAGTTTTTCAGCGTAGATGTCTCTTTTATCTCGCTGCATCATATCTTCCCGGTGGCGCAGGCCATCACGACCCCGGACGCTATGGGTGTCTGCCTGGTCAAGCCCCAGTTTGAGGCTGGCCGCGAAAAGGTGGGCAAGAACGGCGTTGTCCGTGACCCTGCCACCCACCGCGAGGTGCTGCACAATGCCATGGGCTATGCTGCTGCCAACGGCTTCAAGGTCTGCGGACTGGATTTCAGCCCCGTCAAGGGCCCTGAGGGAAACATTGAGTATCTGATGTTCGTTCAGAAGAGTGATGAACCGGTGCACTGGATGATTCGGTTGCTGAACAGGTGGTGGCATCCAGCCATTCTACGCTGGACCGCTGAACCATAATCCATAAAATCAGGGAGGGCGCGGACGATGACCGTCTACATTTCCCCAAACCCCGGCAAGGCTATGGCCTACGGCATTTCCCAGCGGGCGGCGCAGATCCTGTTGACCCATGGGGCACAGGTGCTGATGCAGGACGGCCTGCAGGCTGAGTGCATGACCATGGGCGTGGAGTATCTGGCCCAGAAGGAATGCCTGGAGCGGACGGATGTCATCCTGACCATCGGAGGAGATGGCACTATCCTGCACGAGGCGAATCTCTCACTGGTATACCGAAAGCCCATTCTTGGCATCAATCTGGCCGGTGCGGCTTTCTGGCCACCTGTGAGGTCGATGAAATGGAAGCCAAACTCTCCGCTGTAGCCCGGGGTGAATATTTTCTGGATAACCGGATGTTGCTCTATGTCCGTGTGCTGGGAGATGACAGCTGGGAGGGCCATGCCTGAATGATGTGGTTATGACCAAGGGCCGCCTGCAGCAGGCAGTGGATTTCAGCATCTATTGTGACGATATCCTGGTGGAGCATTACCGGGGCGATGGTGTCATTGTGGCAACGCCACCGGCTCCACCGCTTATTCTCTGGCGGCAGGCGGGCCGATCCTTGATTCTCAGACCAAGGGCATCGTTGTCACACCCATCTGCCCCCACAGTCTTGCCAGCCCGGCCATGGTTTTTGCGCAGGAGCGCAAGATCAACCTCTGTGTGGGCCAGGTGGCAGATGAAGAAGTTTTTATCAGTTGTGATGGGGATGCGGGCTATTCCGTAAAAGCCGGAGCCACCGCGGAGGTGCGGCTGTCTGACCAGGTCGTGCAGCTCATCACCTTCAGCAAAGCCGACCAGTTCCAGGCCATTGACCAGAAACTGCGTGGCAGACGATGACACAAACACAACGAAGGGAGAAGATCACATGGGACGCACCAGCCGAGGGGATAACAAGAGCAAGCAGAAGCGGCAGCAGGCCATCCTGCGTCTGATCCAGGAGAATCCCATCAGCCGGCAGGAGACTCTGTTGGAGTACCTGAGCAAGGAGGGTTTTGATGCCACACAGGCGACCATCTCCCGCGATATCCGGGAGATGAACCTTGTCAAAGCTGCCACCACCACCGGCTACCGCTATGTTTCCGGCCACAGCGAGGTACTGAACCCCAAGATGCAGGCCCGGTTTGAGACCATCTTCCATGAATCGGTTTTGGGAGTAGACTTTGCGGGCCATGTAGTGCTGGTCAAGTGCTACTCTGGCATGGCCAATGCGGCCTGCGAGGTGTTTGACGCACTCAAGTGGAAAAATGTGGTCGGCACCCTTTCTGGTGACGATACCTTCCTGATCGTGGCCCGCTCAGAGCGGGACGCAAAGACCATTTGCACCGAGCTTGGGCATTACATCGGGCAGAAATAAAGGCAGGAGAGAACGAACATGTTGAGCAGTCTGCAAATTGAAAATGTTGCAGTCATCCAGAAGGCCAACGTGCATTTTGAGAAGGGCCTGAATGTCCTTACCGGCGAGACCGGTGCGGGCAAATCTATCCTGATCGACTCCATCAATGCCATTCTGGGCAACCGCACCTCCAAGGATCTGGTGCGCACGGGGGCTGCAAAAGCAGTCATCCGGGCGGCATTTGATGATGTTCCGCCTGCAGTGCTGGACAGCTGGAAGAGGCAGGATATGAGCGCTCAGAAGCGCTGACCCTGAGCCGTGAGATCACTGCCGAGGGCAAGAGCACCTGCCGCATCAACGGAATGCCTGCCACAGCAGCCATTCTTCGGGAACTGTGCGGTGGCTCATCAACATCAACGGCCAGCACGATTCCGTAGGCCTGTTGAACCCGGCCCGCCATGAGGGTATTCTGGATGCCTACGCCCAGAACGGGGCGGTATATCAGGAGTATTATGCTGTTTACCGGGAGCTTATCAAGGTCAAAAAGGAGCTGGATGCCATCATCACCGATGAGGGTGAAAAACAGCGAAAGATTGATCTGCTGAGTTATCAGGTACAGGAGATCGAGGATGCCAGCCTGACCGCAGGCGAAGAGGAGACGCTGGCGGCCCGCCGTAAGGTGCTGGCGAATGCCTCCACCATCGGGAGCGCATCTCCCAGAGCTATGCGCTGCTTTCGGGCGGAGATGATGCTCCGGGTGCCGTTGATCTTCTGGGGGAAGCATCCAATGCGATCGATGGAGCCGCCCAACTGGACAGCGGCCTTTCTGCTGCCTCCGGACAGCTGCTGGATCTTTATTACACCGCAAAAGACCTTTCTGCTGACCTGATCGGGCGGCTGGAGGGCTACGAGACGAATGATGCAGAGCTGGATGAGATCGAACAGCGGATGGATCTGATCTACAAGCTCAAGCGAAAATACGGTGATACTGTGGAAGATATCATCGCATTTGGACAGCAGGCAAGGGAAGAGCTGGACCGCATCCAGTTCTCTCAGGAGCGGACAGAGCATCTGCAGGCTGAAAAGCATCGGCTCTATGTACTGGCCCGGGATAAGGCCGAGGTGCTGACCCAGACCCGCCTGAAAGCCTTTGAGGAGCTGAACAGGCGCATCTCCGGCACACTGGATTTTTTGAACATGCCTGGTGTCCGCATGACCCTGCGCCATACCCGCGGCCCGCTGGCCAGCCATGGCCAGGACAGCGTGGAGTTTTATATTTCCACAAACCCCGGTGAGGATCCCAAGCCGCTGGCAAAAATTGCTTCCGGCGGTGAACTGAGCCGTATCACGCTGGCAATCAAAAATGCCATGGCCGATAAGGACGCAGTGCCTACGGTCATCTACGATGAGATCGACAGCGGTGTGTCCGGCAAGGCAGCCAGCCGCATCGGTGAGGTGCTCAAACAGAGCGCAAAAGATCACCAGATCCTCTGCATCACCCACACAGCGCAGATCGCTGCACTGGGCCGACTGCCATCTGCTCATCCAGAAGAATATCACGAATGAGCGAACCTATACCGAGATCCACCCGCTGGATACCGAAGGCAGGGTGGACGCGCTGGCGCATATTATTTCCGGTGACCATGTCACGGAGCTTTCCCGTGCCAATGCCAGAGAGATGCTGGGACTGGCCGAGCATGAAACCAGTGATTGACAACCCTGCTGATTTGTGCTAAACTGTTTCTTGTTGAAAGACGTTGAAGGGAACAAGTACCTTGTCAGTGTCTGCCCAGAGAGACCCCGGTTGGTGCAAGGGGTGTGCAGAACAGCAGGGAAAATACCTCCCGGAGTTGCAGGCTGAATGCTTTGGCTAGTAGGCTGTGCCGCGTGCGAGCGTTACAAACGCAGGAGTGTATCCCATCTCTGTGGGGCGCACGTCGTGAGGCCGTTTCTGTGAGGGGGCGGCAAACAGAGGTGGTACCGCGATTTTCTCGCCCTCTGCCAAATTCATTTTTGGCAGGGGGCGTTTTCTTTTGTCCTCTGCCCGATAAAACAGGAGGATCATCCCATGACTCTTTACGAAGAACTGCAGGCACGCGGTCTGGTGGCCCAGATCACCGACAATGAGATCATTGACCTCATCAACAACGGCAAGGCCACCTTCTATATTGGCTTTGACTGCACCGCGGACAGCCTGACCGCAGGCCACTTTATGGCCCTGACCCTGATGAAGCGCCTGCAGATGGCCGGCAACAAGCCCATCGCCCTGATCGGCGGCGGCACCACCATGATCGGCGACCCCTCTGGCCGTACCGATATGCGCAAAATGCTGACCAAGGAGGACATTGCTCACAATGCAGCCTGCTTCAAGAAGCAGATGGAGAAGTTCATCGATTTCTCTGAGGGCAAGGCTCTGATGCTGAACAATGCCGACTGGCTGCTGAACCTGAATTATGTTGAGCTGCTGCGTGATGTGGGTGCCTGCTTCTCCGTAAACAACATGCTCCGCGCCAAGTGCTATGAGCAGCGCATGGAGAAGGGCCTGTCCTTCCTCGAGTTCAACTACATGATCATGCAGAGCTACGACTTCTACTACATGTTCCAGCACTACGGCTGTAATATGCAGTTCGGCGGCGATGACCAGTGGAGCAATATGCTGGGCGGCACTGAGCTGATCCGCCGCAAGCTGGGCAAGGATGCCTACGCGATGACCATCACTCTGCTGACTGATTCTCAGGGCAAGAAAATGGGCAAGACTGCAGGCAATGCGGTCTGGCTCGACCCCAATAAGACCAGTCCCTTTGAGTTCTACCAGTACTGGCGCAATGTCGGCGATGCTGATGTGATGAAGTGCATCCGGATGCTGACCTTCCTCCCGCTGGAGCAGATCGATGAGATGAGCACCTGGAAGGACCAGCGCCTGAACGAGGCCAAGGAGATCCTGGCTTACGAGCTGACCAAGATGGTGCACGGTGAGGAAGAGGCTGAGAAGGCCCAGAACGCTGCCCGTGCCCTGTTCAGCGGTGCTGCCGACACTGAGCACATGCCCTCCACTCAGCTGACCGAAGCGGATCTGACCGACGGCTCCATCGGCATCCTGACCCTCATGGTCAAGGCCGGTCTGGCTACTTCCAACGGCGAGGCCCGCCGCCTGGTCGTGCAGGGCGGTGTCCTGGTGGATGGTGAAAAGGTGGCTGCTCCCACTGTCAGCTTTACCGCTGATCAGCTGAAGAACGGTATCGTCATCAAGAAGGGCAAGAAGATCTACCACAAAGTGACCCTGTAATCTTTTAGAACCAGCGTATGATAAAAGCCCGGCGCATCCAATTTTTGGATGCCGCCGGGCTTTTTACGTTTGTGTAATGTTTATAGAAAAGGGCAGCTTACAGCTCAAAGGCCTTCTTCAGCACATCGTAAGCGGAGTCCTCGTTCTCACTGCGCACCAGCAGAGAAATATCCAGATCGCTGGTGGTGATAAGCAGAACCTCGATGTCAGCCATGGCCAATGCGTTCAGGGCCCGGGCAGCTACACCGCAGCTGGTGACCATGTCCTCACCAAAGAGGTTCAGCTTGGAGTAACCAACGCTGATCAGCGGGGAAGCTTGGCATCCTTGTCAAGATTGGCAGCAGAGATGGCCTTCATCACCAGTGTCAGATCGCTGGCAGATGCGGTAAAGCTGAAATCAATGTTGGTACCGTGAGGGGCGCTCTGACTGATCATATCCACCACAACGCCGGTATCGGCAAAGATCTGCAGGTAGCGGGCCAGGCTGTTGCCCTTGAACTCCACATCCTGCACACTGATCATCATCAGGCTGGGCTCAATGTTGATTTTGGAAACACCATACATAATGAACACTCCAATCTGCCCCAAAGGGCTGCAAATTCAGGCGAGCGCCAAAAACGCGCTGTTGATGTTGGTCTGTAATACGTTCTGAATGTACTCTATCCCAAAGCTGGGGTAGGCGGCCCGGACACCGTGCGCCTGCGCAACTCCGACGTGTAATCCCGGAAGAGGTAGGTGCGGACGTGGATTTACCGGCATCATAGTGGGTCACGGTGGGATGCAATTGCGGGGAAGCGACAGCGCAGTGAACGCTGCCATCCGGGTCCGTCGTCTTGTTCAGCTCCAGTGTCAGGATGGCGCCGATGAGTTGATCCGGTTTGCTCTGGGTGCTGAGGAAATTTCCCAGGGAATAGGCTACAAAGGTCTGGCGGCCATCCATAGAGGTTTTCCACTCGGCATCCTGCACCACATGAGGGTGCGTGCCCAGAATAACATCTGCACCCCAGTCGGAAAGCTGCTGGGCGAGGTCCCGCTGGGTCTGGGTGATTTTGTGACTGTCCTCCACGCCCCAGTGAACTCCCACCACCACGAAATCGGCCAGCTCACGCGCCCCGCGCACCTGCTGTTCCATCACATCCCGCTGGCTGGTGTAGATGACATTGGCCGTCATTGCACTGCTCTGCGGGATGCCATTGGTGTGGTCGGTGTAGGAGAGGTAGGCAATCGTCACACCGTTTACTGTCTGCAGGGGGATGGTACTATAATCGCTCTCTCCGTACCACAGGCCGGTCGTGACCACATCTTCCGGCATCTCGTCCCAGAACCGCAGCGTTGCTGCAATACCTTTGGCACCTTTATCATAGGTGTGGTTGTTGGAAAGACTGAACACCCGGATGCCTGCCCGGTAAAGAGCCTCTGCGCATTCACCGGGGGTAGAAAAGCAGGGATAGTGGAAGGCTCCAGTTCCTTGCTGCAGAGCGTTTCCTGGTTGATCCAGTTTACATCCTGCGCGGCATAAAAACCCAGCAGGTGCTCGTAGCAGTAGTCAAAATTATATCGCTGGCCTTCCGCTGCCCGGCGGGCTGCCTGTTTGTAGATGGGAGCATGGATCAGATTGTCCCCGGTGGCCGAAAAACGCAGTGTGGTTGTAACAGGCTGCGGTTCCGGTTCGGGCGGGGGAACGCTTTCAGCGGTCGAAGGCTCGTCCTCAAAGGGGCCAAGCACGATGCCGGGAGTCTGGAAGCGCCAGAAGCCAAAGCAGGCCAATGCCGCACCAGCCACCAGCAGCACGCCCATCATCCTCAGAAAAACGGGTTTTCGTTTTCGCCGGTTCTGCAGTTCGTGCCGCGAATGTCGTTTCGTGGATGCAGCGTGTCTTGCCTGTTCCATTCCGTCAGCCCTCCTGCCGCTCAAAATGGTGGAAGACGCAGAGACCTTACAGCTCTGCGATCATGTTACCCATATTGTACAGGCCCGGCTCCTTTTTTGCAAGATAGACAGCAGCATTTATTGCGCCATTTGCAAAACACTGCGGGAATATGCAGTATGCTTGAGGGTGATGACCTCGTCCGGACCGCAGAACAGCACCTCGTGGTCGCCCACGATGCTGCCTCCGCGCACGGAGCTGATGCCGATCTCCTTGGGGTCGCGCTTCTGGCGCACAGAGGAACGGTCGTACACATAATGATATGCGCCGTTGTTCTCTTCGTTGATGGCATCGGCCAGCATCAGGGCAGTGCCGCTTGGGGCATCCAGCTTGTTGTGGTGGTGCTGCTCCACGATCTCCACATCATAGTCTGCACCCAGAATGGCCGATGCACGCTTGCACAGCTCCGACAGCAGGTTGATGCCGATGGACATGTTGGCGCTCTTGAACACGGGCACAATGCGGGACAGCTGCACCACCTTCAGCTGCAGCTCTTCGGAAAGGCCGGTGGTGCAGACCACGATGGGCATCTTGTGTGCTTCGCAATAGGTCAGTGCCTTTTCCACAGCAGCAGGAGCGCTGAAATCAATGATGACATCGCCCTTGCCGTCCAGCTTATCCAGACTGTCGTATACGGGGATGCCGTTCTGCTCACCGTCCTGCTGGTCGATCCCGGCGACCACGCGGCAGTCACTCCGGTTTGCAATCATCTCGCAGAGGCGTGGCCCATCCGGCCGCCAATGCCCTGAATGATAATATCCGTCATTTTTGTTTCCTCGTTTTCTGTTGTAACGGCAAATGCCCGGGAGAAACCATTTCCACCGGGCATTGTGCGTTGTTTCGTTTATTCCTGAATCAGACCTTCGGCCTCCAGTGCCTGCTCGATCTTCTCCTTGTGGGCATCACTGGGCTCGACCAGCGGCAGACGGCAGGAACCGGCCTCCCAGCCAGCACATTCATGGCGTACTTGACAGGGATGGGATTTACTTCGCAGAAGAGTGCATCCGCCAAGGGCAGGATCTCCAGCTGCAGCTTGCAGGCAGTTTTGGTGTCGCCCTCAAACCATGCCTTGCAGCAGTTGTGCACCAGCTCAGGCTTGACATTGGAGACTACACTGATGACACCCTTGCCACCCAGAGACAGCAGGGGGACCACCTGATCATCGTTGCCAGAGTAGATGTTCAGCTCGTCGCCGCACAGCTGAGCGATCTTGGCCACCTGAGAGATGTTGCCCGAGGCCTCCTTGATGCCGTTGATGAGCGGATTCCGGCTCAGCTCCAGCGCTGTCTCGGGGGTGATGTTCAGGCCGGTACGGGAAGGCACATTATACAGGATAACAGGGATGCCGCCCGCCTCGGCCATAGCGGTAAAGTGAGCCACCAGACCTGCCTGCGTGGTCTTGTTGTAATAGGGGGTCACCAGCAGCAGGGCATCGGCACCGCAGGCAGCAGACTTTGCTGCCAGTGCACAGCCGTGATCGGTATCATTGGAACCAGCACCCGCAATAACAGGCACCCGGTGGTTGACCGTCTCGACCGTAAACTTGATGGCGGCCAGCTGCTCCTCATCGGTCATGGTAGAGCATTCGCCGGTAGTTCCGCAGATCACAATCGCATCGGTGCCCCGTGCGATCTGATCTTCAATGATGCGGCCCAGCTCATCAAAGTTGATGCTGCCATCTTCGTACATGGGGGTGATGATCGCCACCGCCGCGCCGGTAAAGACAGGATTCTTCATAGTATAAAACTCCTTTGTACGCTCCGTCAGGAACGTGTTGTTCAGTCAAAATAGCCCTTTGCAGCCAGCAGCTCGGCCAGCAGCACGGCACCGCCTGCAGCGCCGCGCAGGGTGTTGTGGCTCATGCAGGCGAACTTGTAGTCAAACAGGGTGTCCTCGCGCAGGCGGCCGATGCAGACAGCCATGCCGTTCTCTGTGTTGCGATCCAGCTTGGGCTGAGGACGATCGGGCTCAGTGAAGTAGTGCAGGAACTGCTTGGGTGCGCTGGGCAGGTTCAGCTCCTGTGCAGGGCCGCGGAAGTTAGCCCAGGCCTCGAGCATCTGCTCCTGGGTGGGCTTTTTGTCAAAGCTTACAAACACGGCAGCGGTGTGACCGTCAGAAACGGGAACACGGAAGCACTGTGCGGTGATCGTGGGCTTCTCGGCGTTGACGATCTGATCGCCCTCGATGTGGCCCCACAGCTTCAGCGGCTCGCGCTCGCTCTTCTCTTCCTCACCGCCGATGTAGGGGATGACGTTATCTACGATCTCGGGCATCCGGTCAAAGGTCTTGCCTGCACCGGAAATGGCTGATAGGTGCAGACCAGAGCCTTGTTGACACCAAACTCCTTCATCAGAGGATGCAGGCAGGCACATAGCTTTGCAGGCTGCAGTTGGACTTGACCGCGATGAAGCCGCGTTTGGTACCCAGACGCTTGCGCTGGGCAGGGATGATCTCAATGTGGTCCGCGTTGATCTCAGGCACGACCATGGGAACATCCGGGGTAAAGCGGTTTGCGCTGTTGTTGGAGACCACAGGGCACTCGGCCTTTGCGTAAGCCTCTTCCAGTGCCTTGATCTCAGCCTTGGGCATATTGACTGCGCAGAAGATGAAATCGACCTGAGAAGCGACCTCTTCCACCTTGGCGGCATCCAGCACGACCATCTTCTTGACGCTCTCGGGCATTGGGGTGGTCATTGCCCAGCGGCTGCCAACGGCATCCTCATAGGTCTTGCCTGCGCTGCGGCCGGACGCGGCCAGCGTGGTCAGCTTGAACCAGGATGATTCTCAAGCAGGGTCACAAAACGCTGCCCCACCATACCCGTTGCACCAACGATACCAACTTTATACTGTTTTTCCATTTCCAGCACCTTTCCTTTCAATAAAAGCAAATTTACATCGAACACGGCTTGCAAACCAGCCGACCTTGCAATATAATAGATACTGTTTATACAGATTTTATGATAACATTGATGCGGCACTCGTGTCAATCATCGGAAAGGCAAATGCAAAGCATGTTAAAAAAAGATTTTTGGTACGATTTACCCAAAGAACTCATTGCACAGGAGCCTGCAGACCCCAGAGACTCGGCCCGGCTCATGGTTCTGAGCCAGAAGGACGACAGCATCCAGCACCGGATCTTCCGCGATCTGCCGGAATATCTTGAGCCGGGTGACCTGCTGGTGGTCAACAACTCCAAGGTGCTGCCCGCCCGCATCGTGGGTGTCAAACAGCCCACCGGTGCTGTGTGTGAGCTGCTGCTTCTGCGGCAGGTCAAGGGAGATCAGTGGGAGTGCCTGGCAAAGCCCGGCAAGCGGATGCAGCCCGGCACCAAGGTCAGTTTTGGTGACGGCTCCCTGACCGCTGTGGTGGACGAAACGCTGGAGGATGGCAACAAGTTTGTTACATTCTATTATGACACCGAGACCCTTTATGAAAAACTGGATGAATTTGGCAAGATGCCATTGCCACCCTACATCACCAAGCAGTTGGAAGATCAGAGCCAGTATCAGACGGTCTATGCCAAGGAGCTGGGCAGCGCTGCCGCACCCACGGCAGGCCTGCACTTCACCCCGGAGCTGATGGATACCATCCGTTCCAAGGGTGTTGGCATTGCGAGGTTACCCTGCATGTGGGTCTGGGAACCTTCCGCCCCGTGCAGGAGGACGAGATCACGGATCACAAGATGCACAGTGAGTGGTATTCCATCAGCGAGGAGACTGCTCAGCGCATCCGGGAAACCAAGGCCGCCGGGCACCGTGTGATCGCCGTTGGCACCACCAGCTGCCGCACGCTGGAAGCCGCCGCTGCAAAATATGGCGAGATTAAGGCCTGCAGCGGCAATACCTCTATTTTTCTCTACCCGGGTGTCAAGTTCAACTGCATCGATGGCCTGATCACCAACTTCCACCTGCCGGAAAGCACCCTCATCATGTTGGTTTCTGCCCTCTACGGCTATGAAAAAACCATGGCTGCCTATAAAGTTGCCGTAGAGGAAAAGTACCGCTTCTTTTCCTTCGGCGATGCGATGCTGATCCTGTGATCCCTCAGCACCCGCTCTCCCAAAAGCCCAAAACACTGCCGGAACCGTTTCGGCAGCTCGGCATCCACCACTTCTGAACCTGCCGCCTGCCCGGCGGCACAAGGCTGTACGGCTGTTTTCCGTACACAGAAAGGAAAAACTTATGCCTTCTTTGACCACTTTTAAGCTGCTCAAGCAGGAGCACAACGCCCGGCGGGGTGAGTTCAAGACCGTGCACGGCACGGTGCAGACCCCTGCCTTCCAGAATGTTGCCACCGCCGGTGCCATCAAGGGCGGCCTGTCCGCGCAGGATCTGCAGCGGATCGGCACCCAGGTAATGCTCTGCAACACCTACCACCTGCATCTGCGCCCCGGTGATCAGCTGGTAGCCGATATGGGCGGCCTGCACAAGTTTACCCACTGGAACGGCCCCATCCTGACCGACAGCGGCGGATTCCAGGTGTTCAGCCTTTCCAAACTGCGCAAGATCACGGAAGAAGGCGTGACCTTTGCTTCCCATCTGGACGGCCACCGCATCTTTATGGGCCCTGAGGAGAGTATGCAGATCCAGGCAAACCTGGGTTCCACCATTGCAATGGCCTTTGATGAGTGTGTGGAGAATCCTGCCCAGCACGCGTACTCCAAAGCCAGCTGTGAGCGCACCACCCGCTGGCTCAAGCGCTGTAAGGCTGAGATGGCCCGTCTGAAGCAGGAGGGCAAGGCCACCAACCCTGACCAGCTGCTGTTCGGCATCAATCAGGGCTGCACCTTTGCTGACCTGCGTGTAGAGCACATGAAGCAGATCGCGGAGCTGGAGCTGGACGGCTACGCCATCGGCGGCCTGGCCGTTGGTGAGCCTGCTGAGGTGATGTACGAGATGATCAGTGAGGTGGAGCCTTATATGCCCAAGGATAAGATCCGCTATCTGATGGGTGTCGGTACCCCCGGCAACATGATTGAGGCTGTTTCCCGCGGCGTTGATCTGTTTGACTGCGTCATGCCCAGCCGCAATGCCCGCCATGGACACCTGAACACCTGGGGCGGCATCATCAATATCAAAAACGCAAAGTATGAGCGGGACGAGCGCCCCATTGACCCCACCTGTGGCTGCCCGGCTGCCGGAACTACTCCCGTGCCTATATCCGCCACCTGTTCAAGGCAGAGGAGCTGCTGGGCATGCGTCTGGCCGTTATGCACAACCTGTGTTCTACAACCACTGATGGAGCGCATCCGCGATGAACTGGATGCAGGCACCTTTACCGCATTCCATGACCGTTATGTCAAGCTGCTGGATACAAGAATTTGAGCTTTTTCATGCTTTTCCCTTGCAAGAGGGAGCAGAAGCGGTTATAATGAGTTTATCTGAATTTTGAGAGGAGACTTTGTCCCATGCAATTTCTGACTACTACCACTGAAAGCTATATCAGCCTGTTCTTCACCCTGGCTCTGATGCTGGTCCTGCTCTACTTTATGATCTATCGTCCCCAGAAGAAGCAGGAGAAGAAGGATGCTGCCATGCGTGCAGCTCTGGAGATCGGTGATCAGTCGTGACCATCGGCGGTATTGTTGGCCGTGTGGTCGCCATCAAGGAGGACACCTTTGTTCTGGAGACCGGTTCCGACCGTGTGAAGATCCGCTTCACCAAGAATGCGATCAGCTCTGTTGAGAAGCTGAACATGGACAATGCTCCTGCCAACGCAAAGAAGTAATCTCTAAAAGCAAGGTCTTTTTTACCCGCCCCGCTGCATACAGTAGTGCAGGGAGGCGGGTTTTTATGTTGGAACAGAAGAAGCTACCCATCCTGGAAGCACTGGCCGCATTCGGCATTGGTGGGATATTCACCGCCGCCTGCATGGCCGGGCTGGCCTACCTGATGGCAAACCAGAGCCTTGCGCAGAGCACTGCCTGGCCCATGGTCAGTGCCATTGTCTGTGCCGGGAGCTTTTGCAGCGGCTGGCTCATGGCGTTTTTCTATCACAGCAGAGGCCTTATCTGCGGTGCTGTACAGGGCGGACTGTTTGTTCTGCTTCTGCTGGGGTTCGGCCTTTCGGAGGGCATTGAACCAACGGAAATGCAGCTGGCCCGCTTTGCACTGGTGTTTGTCTTTGGCTGTCTGGGCGGGGTGTTCAGTATCCTGCGTACAGAACGGCACCGGCATTGAGAATTTACAGCAGAAAAACAGGAGGACAGGGAAGTATGTGGGTCTATCAGGAAACACCGGAAGCCGCAGCGGAAAAGGCACTGCCCGAAGCGATCCTGCCGACAGCACAGGAAGAGCCGTTAAAACAGAAGAACCGTGGAGTTCTTCCTGAGACAGCGCAGGAAGAAAGGACGATCCATCCCGGCGGCGTTTTCTGAGAGTCGCGGAAATACACCGGAGAGAGCCGCTGCACGCCGCAGCAAGCCGAGTGAGGGGATTGCCCTTCTGGCGGCGGCGTACCTTCTGGGGACCTTTCTGGCGGGTGTGGCGGCAGCGCGTTGCGTGGCAGGCGATGCCGAAACGCTTTCTTATTACCTGAACTGCTGGCAGAGCCTGTTTTCTGTGCAGGATGCCGCCGGGGCAGTGCGCCTGTTCCGAACGGAATTTCTCACTGTGGCAGGTGCACTGACGGCAGTGCTGTTCCTGGGGCTTTCCGCCCTGGGGCCGCTGCCCATCTTCCTTTTTGCGATGCTGTATGGGACAGGCTCCGGATTGCTTTCGTCCAGGCTGCTTGTGGATTTGAACCCACGGACAGCATTTGTGCTGCTCTGCGTCTGCGGTATCCCTGCATCCCTTGCGGCCGGAACGTTGTGCACGTTCGGCGCATCCGCACTGCAGGTAAGCGGAAGGCTCTGTTCAGCCGCCTTCGGGCGTGGAGGACAGGCCCCCAGCACAGGCTCGCTTTTGGGTCAGTTTGCCCGGATACTGTTTCTGCTCCTGCCGCTTTGCGGTGCGGCAGTGGGGATGCTGTATCTGGCAGGGCAGGCAAAACTTATTTGAGCTGAAAAGAGAAATGTCTGGACAAAAAAACTCCCGAAAACCAGCCTCATAAGCTGATTCTCGGGAGTTTTTATTTTGGAGCTACTGGCCGGACTTGAACCGGCGACCTGTTCATTACGAGTGAACTGCTCTACCAACTGAGCCACAGTAGCAAATGTTTTGTAACGATAGATAGTTTAGCATAAAAGAAAATAACTGTCAAGATTTCTTTTTGAAAAAACGCTTTCAGTGAAATCAAATTGCTTTTTCCAGAGAATATGGTACAATAAAGCCAATCGTCTTGAGAAAGGAGCTGAACACAGCGCACAATGTACACGAACCATATCAACCCCGTTGCGCAGAAAAATCAGGATGCATTTTGCACAGCACTGTTTCAGCTTTTACTGAAAAAGCCGCTGGAAAAGATCTCCGTCACAGAGCTGTGTCACATGGCAGACCTCGACCGAACCACCTTTTACCGCAGCTTTGAATCCAAGGACGATGTGCTGGATTACTATCTCGACCGGCAGATGACCCTGCTTGCGGGGCAGTTGCCTGCATACAGTACCCTGGAAAAAACCTGACTGCGCTGTTCCGCTGGACGTATGCGGAGCGAAAGAACCTTTGTGTCCTGATGGATTGCCATCTGACCAGCTTTTTCAGCGATGCGTTGAGTGAGAAGATCATTCTTGTTCTGATCTCCAATATCGAATTCGGGGACGCAAGACAATTTGTGCCATGGCCCGTTTCATTGCCGGGTGAAAACCGATACTTCCGCAACTCGTTCATCGGGGCATATATGGGCTTTTTCAACAGCTGGCGCTATGGAAACTTTGCAGAACGACCAGAGGATCTGGCCAAATGTATGGCTTCGTTCTATCTTCACTGAGGAGGGTGAGACGGGATGGCGGACTTGCGGAAAACAGAAAGCGCCGGAGACGTACGGACATGCCATCAATCAGCTCAGTGTGATGTCACTGTTTCTGGTGAACCTGTACAATCAGGATGCAGAGCTCCGGAAGCAGGAAATTGAAAATCGAAGCCTGACCGAAAATGTGACGGAATACATCAACCAGCATTACGCGGACTCGCTGACCATAGACCAATTGGCGGAGCAGTTCTTCGTCAGCAAATATCACCTGATGCACGAGTTCAGCCAAAAGACCGGCACGAGCGTTTATCGTTACCTGATGCAGCAGCGGCTCCACGCAGTGTGTGAACTGCTGGAACAGGGAACCGTGCCAAACGAGGCTTATCTGCTGTGCGGCTTCAAAGATTATGCAAATTTCTACAGAGCGTTCCGCAGCGCATACGGGCAGAGCCCCCGGGAATACGCCCGGGCCCACCGGATAGCGGCGGAAGAGCCCACGGCCCCAGATGCATAGAAAAATCCCCTCAGAGATTTCTGACAGCACTGTCAGAGCTCTGAGGGGGTTTTGCGTGTCAAGAAACGGAGATCAGATCTCGATCATTCCGTTTTCGTCCTCGGAATAGGGAGTGCGATCAGGAGGTCAACCAGAGCAAATGCAAGGCCGAGACCGGTCCAGCCGACAAGCAGGTAGAAGATGCCCAGTTTCCAGCGGTGCTCCAGAAAGCGGTGTGCACCGCACCAGCCCAGAAAAACAGTAAGCAGGACATAGATCCGCTTATCTACTTGTGGCGGGGGCGGTTCTCCTCCCAGGGGATATCAGCGGAATTGCGCAGGACAGGGGTCTCAGTCTTCGTCTTGGACATGGGTTTGAATTCCTTTGATTGGTCTGAAAACAACTCAAACCTGCCCATGGGGGACAGGCCTTTTCGATTTTTAAAAGTCTGCCACGCCCTTAAGAATCAAAGGAGCCGATCTCCAAGACCTAATATATCAGTTTGTTCGATGTTTGTCGTGTGTAAATCCTGTGCCGTTTACATTGTAAATCCTGCTGCTCTGTTTTTTGCTGCCAAGAAATCGAAGTCAAAGATGGACATTTTGCACAGTTTTTCTCCCTTTTTCACCCCACAAGATTGGTTTGAGGCACCTTATTTTATGATATGCAACAAAACAACAAATTCTGTTGCACGATGTGCTAAAAAAACCGAAAAAGATTTGTGCGGCATTTTTTTAACAATTGTGATATATTAGTTATAGTAAGGCTTGTATCCTACACAAAAAAGGAGATTTTTATGAAGGATATTTATATTTCCGGCTTTGCCGACGAGATCAGCTCTTCTTTTGATGAGCAGCTCAAGACAGTCCGTGAGCTTGGAATGCAGTACATCAGCCTGCGCAGTGCAGATAAAAAGGGAATCGCTGACTTTACCGTTGAGGAAGTCAAGACCGATCTGCTGCCCCGCCTGCAGGCCGCTGGTGTTGGCGTTTCCAGCCTGGGCAGTCCCATTGGCAAGGTCAAGATCGATGATGAAGAGGGCTTTGAAAAGCAGTGTGCTCAGTTGGAAACGCTGTGCGAGATCGCTAAGGTCCTGAATTGCAAGTACATCCGCATGTTCAGCTTCTTTATGCCGGAAGGAAGGATCCTGCGACTATCGTGACGCTGTCATCGAGAAGCTGCGCAAGTTCATTGCCATTGCTGAGAAGCACGACGTGATCCTGATGCACGAAAACGAGAAGGATATCTATGGTGATGTTCTTTCCCGCTGTGTTGACCTGATGCAGACGCTGAACAGCGCACACTTCAAGTCCGCATTCGACTTTGCAAACTTTGTACAGTGCGGCGAGGATACCGCCAAGTGCTGGGATGCTCTCCGTCCGTACATTGTATATATCCACATTAAGGATGCCGTTTCTACCGACAAGGAGAATGTGCTCTGCGGTACCGGCGAGGGAAAGATTCCTGAGCTGCTGCACAAGGCCATTGTGAAGAGGGCTATACCGGCTTCCTGACCCTTGAGCCGCATCTGGTGCTGTTTGACAGCCTGCAGAGCCTTGAGACCACGGATGCAAAGAACATCATCCGTGAGAACAAGTACAAAAACGGTGCTGAAGGTTACGCCGCACAGTATCACGCACTGTGCGATATTCTGGCAAAATTCTAACGTAACAGAAAAAAGGAGAAGATTCAAATGGAAAAGACTGAAGGAAAGATTCGTTATGGCCTGATCGGTATCGGTGCTCAGGGCGGCAGCTATGCTCGCTTCCTGACCAACGCTCCCGCTCCGTTCCCCGGCATGGTCTGCGCACCGTGCCCGGACAACTGCGCACTGGGCGCTCTGTGTGATATCGACCCCGAGAAGGAGAAGATGTGCAAGGAGCAGTACCCCGATGTGCCCTTCTTCAAGGATTGGAAGGATATGATCGCCAGCGGCACTGTTGATGCCATCATCACCACCGTTCCTCACTACCTGCACCACGAGATCTCCATCTACGCTATGGAGCATGGCATGAACGTTCTGTGCGAGAAGCCCGCCGGTGTCCGCAGCAAGGATGTTCAGAAGATGATCGCCTGCGCTAAGGCTCATCCCGAAGTTTCCTTCGGCATCATGTTCAACCAGCGTACCAACAAGCTGTACCAGAAGATCAAGGAGATCGTTGCCAGCGGTGAGCTGGGCGAGATCCGCCGCTCTCAGTGGATGATCAACTCCTGGTGGCGTCCTGACAGCTACTACCAGCAGAGCGCATGGCGTGCTACCTGGGGTGGCGAAGGCGGCGGTGTCCTGGTCAACCAGGCTCCCCATCAGCTCGACCTGTGGCAGTGGATCTGCGGTATCCCCGTGAAGGTCTTCTCCAAGAACATCAACGGCTGCATCGTGACATCGGCGTTGAGAACGACGTGACCATGCTGGTCGAGTTCGCTAACGGCGCTACCGGCACCTTTACCACCTGCACCCACGATGCCATCGGCACCGATCGTCTGGAGATCGACCTGGACGGCGGCAAGATCGTTGTTGACAACAGCAAGACCGCTCATGTCTACCACTATATCGACAAGGAAGGCAACCCCTGCACTGAGGATTACCTGAACGAGCACATGAGCATGATGGAAGTTGCCATGCTGACCAGCGGCAACGGTGCAGGCTCCAAGCTGTACACCGAAGAGACCTTTGAGAACAACGATGGCTGGGGCTTCCAGCACACCACTGTTATGCAGAACTTTGCTGCTCACATCCTGACCGGCAGCCCGCTGCTGGCTCCCGGCGAGGACGGCATCAACGGTGTCAACCTGGCAAACAGCAGCCAGCTGTCTGCATGGACCGGCCGCGAGGTCTCCAACCCCTGCGATCCCGAGGAGTATGCTGCTGAGCTGAACAAGCTGATCGAGGCTGAGGGCAAGTTCCCCGTCCGCGAGTAATCAGTATCCCTGAAAAAAGCAATGCCTGTTCCAGGCTTACAAGGAGTTGCGTTTCCATGAAAAGAGCTGCGATCATTGGCTGCGGCACCATCTTTCAGGTTCATCTGCCCATCATTGTGGCAAATCCTGAAATCGAACTGTGTGCCGTGTGCGATAACAATCCCGCTGTGCAGGAAAAGCTGCCTGCTGCAGCAAAGGCCGTGCCGTTCTATACGGACTATGAGGAGCTTCTGGAAAAGGAGCATCCCGATGTGGTACATCTCTGCCTGCCGCATTACCTGCATGTGCCCGTGTCGGAGTACTTTGCTTCCCACGGTGTGAATGTCTTCTGCGAGAAGCCGGTGGGTCTGAACACCGCACAGGCCAAGGAGTTCGTGGAATTTGAGGCTGCGCACCCTGAGGTCAAGATCGGCATCTGCCTGCAGAATCGTCTGAACCGCACCACCGTTGAACTGAAAAAGATCATCGATGGCGGCGAATATGGCAAGGTCATCGGCTGCCGCGGCTTTGTACCCTGGTTCCGCGGCAAGGCTTACTATGACGAACAGCCCTGGCGCGGCCAGCTGAAAACTGCTGGCGGCGGCTGCATGATCAACCAGAGTGTCCACACGCTGGATCTGCTGTATTATCTGTGCGGCGACATCGATGCCATCCATGGCTCGGTGAATCAGCTGGCAGATTACGGCATTGAGGTCGAGGATACCGTAGCTGCCCGCCTGCACTTCGCTAATGGCGCAAACGGTGTGTTCTTTGCCACCAACTGTGATTACGCCAACGAGAGTGTCCAGATCAAGGTTGCCTGTGAAAAGGCTTCCTTCCTGATCGAGGATGATGCCCTGTTCCGGATCGATGCAGATGGTGTGCGCACCAAGCTGTGTGAGAACGAGAAGCTGCCCGGTGCCAAGTTCTATTTTGGTGCTTCTCATGGCATCCTGATCGACAAGTTCTACCGCGCCATCGAGAATAACACTGACGATTACATCCATGTAAGAGATGCGGAAATGAGCATCCGGCTGATCGATGCCATCCATGCAAGCAGCAAGGCTGGCCATCCCGTTGCTCCGTGACCGCAAAACACAGATAGAAGGAGAAATGAACCATGGCAAACAAAGGTTTGATCGGTGTTCAGATGAGCACCATTGCCCCCGCTAAGATGCCTCACTTTGACGCATACGAGAGCATGGGCAAGCTGGCTGATATCGGCTATCACTGCGTTGAGATCTCTCAGGTCCCCATGACCGCTGAGAACGTTGCAGGCTTCCGCAAGGCTATCGACGAGCTGGGCCTGAATGTCTCTTCCTGCACCGCATCCACCTCTCCCATGCTGCCCGGTATGCCCGGCGAGTTCCTGTGCAATCCCGACGACTATAAGAAGATCGTTGAGGACTGCCGTAAGCTGGACTGCGATATGCTGCGCATCGGCATGCTGCCCATGACCTGCATGGGCAACTACCAGAAGGCTGTGGATTTCGCCAAGGAAGCAAATGAGTATGCTCTGAAGCTGAAGGAAGACGGCATTGACCTGTACTACCACAACCATCACGTAGAGTTCGTTCGTTACGACGGCGAGTTCCTGCTGGACATCATCCGCGCAAATGCTCCTGCTCTGGGCTTTGAGCTGGACAGCCACTGGATCCACCGCGGCGGCCAGGACCCTGTTAAGTTCATCAAGAAGTATGCCGGCAGCATCCGTCTGGTCCACCTGAAGGATTACCGCATCGGTGAGATGCCCATCCCCGAGGGCGGCGTGGACTTCACCAGCAAGGAAGGCATGATGAAGTTCATGAGCAACTTCACCAACATTGTGCAGTTTGCTGAGGTTGGCGAAGGCACTCTGGATATGCCCGCTATCATCCAGGCTGGCCTGGAGGGCGGCGGCGAGTACTTCCTGGTGGAGCAGGATGACTGCTATGGCCGTGATCCGTTCGATAGCCTGAAGATCAGCCACGACAACCTGGTCAAGATGGGCTTCGGTGACTGGTTCTAATTGAAAAGTTTCTGAGGAGTCGTTTTTTACGATCCGATAAATGAAATCGATGCTGTTTTGCGGAAATGCAGAGCAGCATCGATTTTTTATGTTTCAGGGTTCTGCTTTGTAACACGCTCCAAAATGTTGAAAATATTTTGTGCAAGTTTCACAGTTTTCTATTTGAGCCTTTGGTGGTACAATAGATGTGGAAATTCATAAACCGCTGGAGGAGCTACATGGCCGAAAAAAGTATTGAGTTGGATAGTGTGGAGATCGCCGCTGCCATCTTTGGCAACTGTGACCGCAACATTCGTCTATTGGAAAAGGAGTTCTCTGTCACGGCAGTCTGCGGGGTACGATGCTTCGCCTCTCTGGCGAGGAGGCCAACGTGGCCGCTGCTGTGCGTGCCGTGGAGGGGATGCTGCTCCTGATCGAAAACCACACGCCGCTGGAGGATCAGACGGTGCGCTACTGCCTGAGCCTTGCTCACGATGGAAAGGAGCAGCGTGTCCGGGAGCTGACTGAGGATTTTGTCACGGTCACGGTCAAGGGCCGCCCCATCCGCCCCAAGACATTGGGACAGAAGGAATATCTGAATGCTATCCGCAGGAATGCTGTGACCTTTGGCGTGGGTCCCGCCGGTACCGGCAAGACCTATCTGGCCGTTGCAATGGCGGTCAAAGCGTTCAAGGCCAAGGATGTTTCCCGCATTGTGCTGACTCGCCCCGCCGTGGAAGCAGGCGAGAAGCTGGGTTTTCTGCCCGGTGACCTGCAGCAGAAGGTAGACCCTTACCTGCGCCCTCTTTACGATGGCCTGTTCGATATGCTGGGTGCCGAGACCTATGAGCGCCTGGTGGAAAAGCAGATCATTGAGGTTGCTCCGCTGGCATATATGCGCGGCCGCACGCTGGATGATTCCTTTATCATCCTGGATGAGGCGCAGAATACCACACCGGAGCAGATGAAGATGTTTCTGACCCGTATGGGTGTAGGTTCCAAGGTGGTTGTGACCGGCGATGTGACCCAGATCGATCTGCCGGACCGTACCCGCAGCGGCCTTGTGGATGCGCTGCACATTCTCAGAACGTGGATGGCATTGCACAGTGCTATTTTACGGAGAAGGATGTTGTCCGCCATCGTCTGGTGCAGGAGATCATCAAGGCCTACGAAGCGGCTGCGCACCCAGCTAAGCGTTGAAACCGACGCGGAAAGCTGCAATTGCAGCATAAAATGAAGGGAGAGGAATGTTATGTCCAATAAAGTTTTGATCACCAATTCACAGAAAGCCGTAAAAGTACCTTCTGGCCTGCGGATCCTGATCCGCCGCGCCTGCAATGCTGTGCTGGAATATGAGCACTTCGATGAGCCTGCTGAGATCAGCGTGACTTTTGTGGATAACGCTGCCATTGCAGAGCTGAACAACCAGTACCGCAACAAGCCGATGCCCACCGATGTGTTGAGCTTTCCTCTGGGAGAAAACGGCGTTTACGATGTGGATGAGAACAACGGCTGCAAGATGCTGGGGGATATCGTCATCAGCATGGAACGTGCTCAGGAGCAGGCAACGCTCTACGGCCATCCGCTGCAGCGTGAAGTCGCTTTCCTGACCGTTCACTCCATGCTGCATCTGCTGGGCTACGACCATGAGAACGGTGGTCTGGAAGCCATGCGGATGCGCGAAAAGGAAGAGGCTGTGCTGACCCAGCTTGGCTTGCCCCGCACCGTCAGCTATACGGAATGATCAAAGATACTGGCAAAGGATAGGAGTTCTATTTTGAAAAACGCAGCACCCATGCAGCAGCATTACGATACCTCATCTGTGTTCGTGGCGGTCATCGGCCGCCCGAACGTGGGCAAATCCAGCCTGACCAATCGTCTGGTGGGGGAGAAGGTGGCCATTGTTACCTCCAAACCCCAGACGACCCGCACCCGTATCACCGGCGTTGTGACCCGCGGCCCCCTGCAGTATGTTTTGCTGGACACCCCGGGCGTGCATAAGGCCCACAATAAGCTTGGCAAGCGGATGGACAAGACGGCCAGCGATTCCATCGCGGATGTGGATGTTTCCATGATGCTGTTTGAGCCATACGGTGCCCTGAATGAGCCGGAAATGGTTCTGGTGGACGCTCTGCGCAGCAGCGGCGGCCCGGCCATTGCAGTCATCAATAAGACCGATCTTGTCAAGGAGCCTGCTGATCTGGAAGCCCGCAAGGCTGAGCTCAAGGCGCTGGGTGTGTTTGATGCCATTTACACCGTAAGCGTCCGGGCAGACGACCACTGTGAGGAACTGTTCGATGCCCTGAGCCAGTATGCTGTGGAGGGCCCGCACTACTTTGACGATGATGCCTACACCGATATGCCGGAAAAGGAACTGGTGGCAGAGGTCATCCGTGAAAAGGCACTGCTGTATATGCGGGATGAGATCCCGCACGGCATTGCGGTCGTGGTAGAGCGTTTCAAGGAGCGCCCCGGTACAGATCTGGTGGATATCGATGTAAATATCTACTGCGAGCGCGAGAGCCATAAGGGCATGGTCATTGGCAAGGGCGGTGCGATGCTGAAAAAGATCGCCAGCTCTGCCCGTGCGGACTGCGAAGAGTTTCTGGGCTGCCGGGTCAACCTGCAGTGCTGGGTCAAGGTCAAAGTAGATTGGCGGGACAATGAGTTTCTGCTGAACAACTTTGGCTTCAAACAGAACCCGAATAATCGTTGATTTTTCTCTTTACATTGCCCGGGACACTGCTCGGGCAGGGAGAATATGCAGATGGATACGATCGTAACACCTGGGCTTGTGTTAAAAGAGACCCGGTACAAGGAATCTGACCGGATTTTGACCATTCTTACACCGGAGCTGGGGGTCATTTCGGCCTCAGCACAGAGCAGCCTGCGGCTGAAGAACAAATTATTCAGCGCCTGCGGGCTTTTTTGCTACTCTGAATTTGTGCTGCTGCCCGGCCGGAATATGTACACCATCCGGGAAGCGGAAGTGCGCAACGTATTTCACGGCATTTCCTCTACCATCGAGGGGATGAGCCTTGCCATGTATCTTGCCGAGATGGCGGCGGCGCTTTCTCCTACAGGGGAGGAAGCTGCCAAGGAACTGCGCCTGCTGCTGAACTGCCTGTATATGATCAGCGAGGGTAAAACCGACCTGCGTGTGGTCAAGGCTGTGTTTGAGCTGCGCACCATGAGCGAGTGCGGCTTTCTGCCGCAGCTGGTCTGCTGCAAGATCTGTGAAAAATACGATGGCCCTGCGTTTTATCTTGACCCGCAGGAGGGCATTCTGCTCTGTGAGGACTGTGCGAAAAAGGCGGGCAAAACCTGCAATCTGGACATGGGTGCCTTGTATGCCCTGCGTCATATCTGCCTTGTAGAAGATAAGAAAATATTTGCATTCAAAATCTCGGTCGGCAGTCTGGCAAAGCTGTCTGCGGTGGCAGAGCGTTACGCTTTGACCCACCTGGACAAACCGCTGAAAAGTTACGACTTTTTGAAATCCGTTCTGCCTTGACCGGGATAAACAATTTTGATATAGGGAACAAACATGGAAACAAGCTATTTGAAAACTTTAGAGCTTGATAAGATCATTGCGCGTGCATCCGAGGGTTGCGTGTGCAAGGAAGCTAGAGAGCAGCTGCTGGCTTTGGAGCCTCAGTGTGACCCAGATGAGGTACGTTACGCGCTGGAACAGACCGATGCCATCAACAGTCTGCTCATCAAAAACGGGTCTCCGCGCTTTGGCGGGGTAGAGGGTGTCAGCTCTCTGGCAGCCCGTGCGGTCAAGGGCGGTGTGCTCTCCATGGGGGAACTGCTGATGGTGGCCGGCGCTCTGCGCAACTTTCAGAACCTGACCAGCTGGTATGGCTCCTCGGAACATGATGCTCTGCCTACAGATGATCTGTTCTACGCGCTGGCACCTCAGCCCGGGCTGGAGCAGCAGATCTCCAGCGCCATTCTGGCTCCGGATGCCATGGCAGACACGGCTTCCCACACCCTGAACGAGCTGCGCAAAAGATCCGCGCTACGGAAAACAGTATCCGCGACCGGCTGGAAAGCATGGTCCGCAATATGGATACCTCCAAGTATTTGCAGGAGAGTGTGGTCTCCATCCGCAATGGACGGTATGTTGTGCCCGTTAAGAGCGAGTATCGCGGCGAGGTGAGCGGCATCATCCATGATGTCTCGTCCACCGGTGCTACCGTCTTTGTGGAGCCGCAGGCGGTCGTGGAAGCAAATGCACGCATTCTGCAGTATCGTGCACAGGAAGCGCAGGAGATTGAACGCATTCTGGTGGCATTTACGGCACAGGTGGCCGCCATTGAGCCTCAGTTCCAGTACAGCTACAAGGCAATGCTGGAAATTGATGTGCTGTTGGCAAAGGCTCGTCTGGCTCTGGATATGAAGGCATTCAAGCCTCTGTCCGCACCGACAGCTCCTTTTCGCTCATCCGGGCGCGTCATCCGCTCATTGACCCCAAAAAGTGTATCCCTGTGGACATTGCGTTGGGCAAAGAGTATGATTCGCTCATCATCACCGGCCCGAACACCGGTGGTAAAACTGTTACCCTGAAAACGGCGGGTCTGCTGTGTGCAATGGCACAGTGCGGCTTCCTGATCCCTGCCGATGAACGCAGTGAGATCTGCGTGTTCGATGAATTCCTTGTGGACATCGGTGATGAGCAGAGCATCGAACAGAGCCTTTCTACTTTCTCCGGCCACATGAAGAAGATCACCGGTATTCTGGAACTTGCCATGCCGCACACGCTGGTGTTATTGGATGAGCTTGGCGCGGGCACTGACCCTGCCGAAGGTGCAGCGCTGGCCGTGGCCATCATCGAGGAACTGCGCCGCCGCGGTGTGCTGCTGATGGCAACCACTCACTACGCCGAACTGAAGGTGTTTGCGCTGGAAACCAAAGGTGTAGTCAATGCCAGCTGTGAGTTTGATCTGGAGACACTGCGCCCGACTTACAAGTTGAGCGTAGGTGTGCCCGGCAAGTCCAACGCCTTCCTCATCAGTGAGAAGCTGGGCATCCCGGAGCGTGTCATTGAGCAGCCCAACAGCATTTGTCTGCCGAGGATAAGCGCCTGGATGCAGTTTTGGGCCAGCTGGACGACCTGAAGCTGCAGCTGAAAGAGAGCCAGGACGAGGTGGAGGAGCTGAAGAACGAGGCTTCTCACCAGCTGGAGGCCGCTCAGAAAAAGCGGGATGAATTGATCCAGCAGGGCGAAAACGAGTTGGAAGCTGCCCGTGCCAAGGCCCGTGCGCTGGCACAGCAGGTGGAAAGCAAGGCGTATGCACTGACCGATGAGCTGCGCCAGCTGCAGAAGGACGAGCGCCTGAGCACCCAGCAGAAAGCCCAACGTGCCCGCGAGATCGCAAAGAAAGAGTCTGAAAAGCTCTTTATCGGTACCGAGGTGGTGCATAACCCTGTCAAGGAGTTTGTCCCACTGAAAGAAGTCAAGGTAGGCAGGAGGTCTGCATTGCAGAGCTCAACCAGCTGGCCACCGTGCTGGCACTGCCGGATAAAAACGGCGATGTTCTGGTGCGTGCCGGCATCATCAAGACCAAGGTCCCGCTCAAGGGCCTGAAGCAGCCGGATAAGCTCATCAAAGAGCCTCAGCCCAAAACCAAGGCACAGCAGCGCTATTCCCGCCTGACGGGCGATGCAAACCGGCCCAACGGCAAGGTAGAGCGTGTGCAGCGTTCGGCAAAAATGGAGCTGAATCTGCTGGGTCTGACTGTGGATGAGGCTCTGCCTGAGGTGGATGCTTATATCGATCGCGCCATTCTGAACGGGCAGACAGTGGTATACCTGATCCATGGCAACGGTACCGGTGCTCTGCGCACTGCGATCCACAAACATCTACGCGGAAACCGGATGGTAAAAAGCTTCCGGCTGGGACGTTACGGTGAGGGCGAGAGCGGTGTGACCGTGGTTGAATTGAAGTAAAAACATACCGGGAGTTTCCCGGCAGCGCCCGTCCGGAAGATCATTCTTTGGGCGGGCGTTTCTTATAAAACGGCAGGGAAGTCATCATGGCAAAACATTCGGTACAGCGCAAAAGAAAGAAAAGGGGCAATGGCTTTTCCTTTGGCAGCGCAGTGGTTCTTATTCTCTGTTTTATTGGTGTCAGTTTTGGGCTGTATCTGTGGCAGTCGGCATTCTCCATTGGGCAGACATCACCGACCGTGGATGATGATGATTTTCGTCCGGCCGTCGGTGAGCCGCCGTACCGTATTGTGATTGATGCCGGACATGGCGGCTCAGATCCGGGTGCAAGGGGAGTGGTGCAGGAAAGCGAGATGACCGTTGCCACAGCGGAGGCTTTGAGCGTCTGGCTGGAGCGTGACCCCAATTATATCCACTGACCACCCGGGAAGCTACGACAGCACCGCAAAACCTGCTGAGCGCGCCGCTGCCGCCAATGCACAGGACCCGGATCTGTTGCTGTCCATCCATGGTAATTCAGCACCCGAAGGCTCCAGCGCAGCCGGGTTTGAATGTTATCCGGCTGTTCCGGGACGAGCATACCATCAGGAGAGCTATTATTTTGCAAAGCAGCTTGCCGGGGCTATGCAGGCGGCAGGGGCCAGCCTGCGGGGACGCGGGGGAATCCGATATATCTATTACCAAGGGGAAGTAAAACAGTTGGTGGAGAGCAGCCACAAGGAAGTGCGGGTAGAGCGCAGCTTTACGATTCTGGAAGATGTAAATTGTCCAGCAGTGCTGGCGGAGCAGTGTTTTGTGACCAGCGATACCGATGTAGCCCAGTTCGGCAGTGAGGACGGATGCAAGCGGACTGCGCGTGCATACTATGAAGCGATCTGCGCATACTTTGAAACCACACCATTGCCGGAAGAATGATGGGTACATATTTTCTATAACAACAGTTGATCGGTCAGACCCTCTGAGATCTCAGAACCGCAGCGGGAAGAGAGAGGAGGGTCTGATTTTTGATCGATGTACAGCTACGTACGTCTGAGCATCGATCGATGTACAGCTACGTACGTCTGAGCATCGATCGATGTACAGCTACGTACGTCTGAGCATCGATCGATGTACAGCTACGTACGTCTGAGC